>Ga0209867_1000022_pt1 | contig 68752 bp, 70 predicted proteins | sample GWRWmT4_4Nov14_FD_187197 | JGI IMG/M metagenome (GOLD analysis project Ga0209867, IMG submission 187197) | Sand microcosm microbial communities from a hyporheic zone in Columbia River, Washington, USA - GW-RW T4_4-Nov-14 (SPAdes) (version 2) | ecosystem: Engineered > Artificial ecosystem > Sand...
GTGGTCATGCCCTATGGCGACCGGCTGGAACGCTTCGCCATGTGGCACCGTCAATTATGGGCCGAAAGCCTGGGCAAGGATGGCAAGGGCACCACCCCCATCGCCGCCCTTGGCCCGGTGGACCAGCATAGCCAGTTACAGCTATATCTGGGCGGCCCACGCGACAAGTTGTATACCATTCTCACTCAGGGGCTGGCGGGCAAGGGGCCGCGCATCGTCAGCGCCGATCCGGAACTGGCCTATCTGAATGGCCGCACGGTGGGCGATCTGGCCGATGCCGAACAGCGCGCCACCATTGATACGCTGATCGCCAATACACGCCCGACACGCACGCTGAATGTGCCCGTGCCGGATGCGCATACGATTGGCGCGCTGTTCATGCATTTCATGCTGGAAACCATTATTGCAGCCCATGTGCTGGGGGTGGATCCGTTTGATCAGCCCGCAGTCGAACAGGGAAAACTGCTGGCGAAAAAATATCTACAGGATATGCGGGGATGATGTTGCGCCGCCTGCCGGAAGAAATCGTCAATCGCATCGCCGCTGGCGAAGTGGTTGAGCGCCCGGCAAGTGCGGTGAAGGAACTGGTCGAAAACGCCATTGATGCGGGTGCAACACGCATCGGCATCGCGATTGGGGGCGGCGGACGCGAACTGATTTCGGTCAGCGATGACGGCAAAGGCATGACGCCGGAAGAGTTGGTGCTATGCATTGAGCGTCACGCCACATCGAAACTGGATGACAATGATCTGTTCAATATTTCCAGCCTGGGCTTTCGCGGCGAGGCGCTGCCGTCCATCGGTTCCGTCAGCCGTCTGACGATTACCAGCCGAACCGCTGACGCAAAGGACGGCGCATGGATGATCGCCGTCGCCGGCGGCGCGATCAGCCCGCCACAACCTGCTGCCGGAAGTGCCGGCACAATCGCCGAGGTGCGCGATCTGTTTTACGCCACACCGGCGCGCCTGAAATTTCTGAAAAGCGAACAGGCGGAACAGGGGGCCATCACCGACATGGTGAAACGCCTCGCCATGGCCCAGCCACAGATCAGTTTCAGCCTGACGCATAATGGCCGGCGCACCCTTGATCTTTCTGGCGAGCAGGGGGATTTGCTGCATGCCCGGACCGCGCGGCTGCGTGCCATCATGGGGCGCGATTTTGGTGAAAACTCCATTGCGGTGGATGCGCTGCGCGAGGGCATCCATCTGACCGGGCGCGCCGGATTGCCGACCTATCATCGCGGCACGGCCCAGATGCAATATCTGTTCGTCAATGGGCGCCCGGTGCGCGACAAGCTGCTGCATGGTGCGGTGCGCGGCGCCTATCAGGATTTTCTGGCGCGGGACCGGCACCCGGTTGTGGCGCTGTTCCTGACGATTGATCCGCATCAGGTGGATGTAAATGTGCACCCTGCCAAGGCCGAGGTGCGATTTCGGGATTCCGGTATCATCCGTGGACTGATTGTGTCGGCGCTGCGTCATGCGCTGGCGGGGGCCGGGCACCGTTCGTCAACCGCCATTTCGACGGCGGCGCTTGGCGCGATGCGCCCCGGTGGCCTGCCGCTTTCCCGGCCATCCTATGGACAGATTGAAGCCGCGATGCAGCTTCAGGCGCCCGGTCAGATTTCCGGGTTTTCAGAACCCTCTGCGCGCTTTGAAATGCCGGATTTTTCCCAGCAGCCCGTGACGGATTATCCGCTGGGGGTGGCACGCGGCCAATTGCACAACACCTATATTATTGCGCAGACCGGTACCGGTATCGTGATCGTGGATCAGCATGCCGCCCATGAACGCCTGGTGCTGGAGCGCATGAAACAGCATCTGCAAACCGGGCCAGCGCCAGGGCAAATGCTGTTGCTGCCTGAAGTGGTGGAAATGGACGAAGATGCGGTGGCGGCGCTGGCGGAACGTGCAGAAGAACTTGCAGCCTTTGGCCTGGCGCTGGAACCGTTCGGCCCCGGCGCTGTCATGGTGCGCGAAACCCCCGCACTTTTGGGCGAATGCGATATTGCGGGTCTGCTGCGCGATCTGGCGGATGATATCAGCGAGTGGGGCGCCACCCATTCGCTGAAGGAAAGGCTGGAAGATGTCTGCGCGTCCATGGCCTGTCATGGCAGCGTGCGCGCGGGGCGGCAATTAACGGGCAGCGAGATGAACGCGCTGCTGCGCGAAATGGAGGTCACGCCGCATTCCGGCCAGTGCAATCATGGCCGCCCGACCTATGTGGAACTGAAACTCGCCGATATCGAAAAACTGTTCGGGCGGCGATAGATCAATCCAGCTCAAACGCATCCTTGTAATCCAGTTTCAGGGCCGGATCCTGGTCGGCCTTGCGCAAAATGCAATTACCGGCCGCCAGCAGGTCAAGCTCGGACCCCATCAGGCAGCGGAAGGCGTCTTCCGGCGTGCAGACAATCGGTTCGCCGCGCACATTGAAACTGGTATTCACCACCACCGGACAGCCGGTCAGCGCATAAAACCGCGATATCAGCGCGTGGTACAGCGGATTGGTTTGCGCATGCACGGTCTGAATGCGTGCAGAATAATCCACATGCGTGACGGCGGGAATACTGGAGCGCGGAATATTCAGCTTATCAATCCCGAACAGCCGGTCTTCTTCTGCCGTCATTTTCCGGCGCTTGCCTTCAACCACATCGGCAACCAGCAGCATGTAAGGTGAGTCACTATCCAGCTCGAACCATTCCGCGACATGTTCGCGCAGCACGGACGGCGCAAAAGGACGGAAACTTTCGCGATATTTTACTTTCAGGTTCAGTGTTTTTTGCATCGCGGGGGAACGCGGATCGCCCAGAATGGACCGCCCGCCCAATGCGCGCGGGCCAAATTCCATGCGCCCCTGAAACCAGCCGATAGCGTCGCCATCGGCAATGGCCTGCGCGGTGGCGTCCAGCATGGCGTCCTGCGTCATCACCTCAAACTTCGCACCGGCTGCGCGCAAACGCCGTTCGATATCGTCCTGCGCATATGCGGGGCCCAGATAGCTGCCCTCCATGCGGTCACCTGAAGCAACCGGCATGCGCGGTTGATCCTTATACAGATGATAGGCCGCGAGTGCGGCGCCCAGCGCACCACCCGCATCACCGGCGGCCGGCTGCACCCAGATATTTTCAAATGCCCCGTCACGCAGAATTTTACCGTTCGCGACACAGTTCAACGCGACGCCGCCCGCCATGCACAGGTTTTTTTGCCCGGTTTCCCTGGCCAAAACACGGGTCAGGCGCAACACCACTTCCTCGACCACCGCCTGAATTGAGGCTGCCATATCCATATGGAAATCGGTTAGCTGCTGCTCCGGTCCGCGTACCGGTTGCCCGAACAGATCGGCGAATTTCTGATTGGTCATGGTCAGGCCGGTGCAATAATCAAAATAGGACTGGTCCAGGCGGAACGATCCGTCCGGTTTCAAATCCATCAGATGATCGAAAAATTTCTGCGCGTATCGCGGTGTGCCATAGGGGGCAAGGCCCATCACCTTATATTCGCCGGAATTGACCTTGAAACCGATATAATAAGTGGCGGCGGAATAGAGCAGGCCCAGCGAATGCGGGAAATGCATTTCCTTGAACACTTCGAGCGTATGGCCGCGCCCGATGGCGGCAGAACAGGACGCCCATTCGCCGACACCATCCAGGGTCAGTACGGCGGCCTCTTCAAATGGCGACGGGAAAAATGCGCTGGCCGCATGACTGAGATGATGTTCGCTGAACAGCAACCGGTTTTCCCAATCAAACTTTTCGTCGTATTTTTTGAACTCACCGCGCAGCAGATCTTTTTGAAACAGTTTTTCGCGCAACCACAGCGGGATCGCCATGCGGAACGACTTAAATCCGCGCGGCGCAAAGGCCAGATAGGTTTCCAGCAGCCGTTCAAATTTCAAAAACGGCTTGTCGTAAAAGGTGACAAAATCCACGTCGCCCAGGCCGATGCCGGCCTCGGAAAGACAGTATTCCACCGCATTTGCGGGAAACCGCGCATCATGTTTTTTGCGGGTAAAGCGCTCTTCCTGCGCCGCCGCAACAATGCGCCCGCCATCAACCAGCGCGGCGGCGCTGTCATGATAATAGGCCGATATGCCAAGAATACGCATGCGGATGCGGGCTTAAAACAGTGTGTAGATAAAGGGCGCAATGGCCGAGCCCTGGCTCAATACGACCAGTCCGCCGAACAATGCCATCATCAGCAATATGGGGGCCAGCCAGTATTTTTTTCTGGCCCGCATGAAGGTCCAAAACTCATTAATAAAAGACATAATACCCCTCAGAACTGATTTTTCAATGAAGCTGGCGGCGGACCTGGCGGGTCTCGCCTGATCCAGTAGGTTTCTGCTGCGGGATCAAATTTCAGATTTAGCGGCCGCGCCCCCAACAGCCGCATCAGCCAACCAATCGGCGTGATGGTCAAAAAGAACAGCAAGCCCATGATAACCGGACTGACGATGGCGTTCAGAAGCAAACCAAACCGGAACCATAGCCGGTTCAGCGGCGCCAGAAGACGGGGCGCGGCCAGCGCCACAATCAAAAACGAAGCCGAAGCGGCAAGCCAGTAGAGCAAATAGCTGCTGGCATTCCACCAGGCCAATCCGGACAGCAGCGCGAAAAAACCCGCAAAGACAAATCCGAACGCGCGCTCGGATCCCATCTTCACGTCATGCATTGCCGCTGTATTCTCATGCGTCATTCAATTAACTTCACCTTGTCAGCAAGAACCTTGTTTAACCCAAAATACCTAATATTGAAACAAGCACGGTCAGTTTACAGCAACGGGGCGAACAGTCTCTCTCGCTGCAGAAAATCAGCGATAAGCATGTGCCCATCCCGGTTTGGATGGTTCCAGTCAAGAGAATCGCCCCGATCATAGACAAAATACTGGCCGACTTTGATCTTTAAACGATCCTCGGGCGCCTGAATGAAAGCGCCACGCGCATCCAGGACAGGAATGCCCGGATCCAGCCTTTCCCTGATATCGTCCTGCGTTTTTCCGTCAATAAAGCCATTCCCCCATTTAATGCCGTGTCTGGAGTATGTTTCCTGGGCATCCTGTGAAACCTGCATCTCATAGGGCAGCAGCACCAGGCTGAAGGCGATGCCGCCCTCCTTCAGTCTGGCTGCAAGATAGTTTACCCGCTCCGCCACATCAACAATAATGGCGCTGTTATCGCCGGGAAATAATTCATAACTTGGCTCACCACGATAGCCAATGCCAAGTCTGGCAAGCGCGTTGCGTCCCTTGAAACGTATCCAGTTGATCAAATAACTTTTATCGCGGAAGTATTCCGTTTGTACTTTTGCAAATTCAATTGCTGCCGCCAAACCTGATTCCCTTTTTTCTGGAGCGCGGGCGTCTTGCCGGGCTACTGTCGGCAAAGTGTCATTTAGATTATAAAAATAAACAAATTGATCTACGCCCAGTTCTTTAGCTTCCGCCACCCGCCGGTCCATATATTCCAAGCTGTTGAAATTATCCCCGATGCTTGCCAGTGTCATATGCTGAAATTGCGGAAATCGTTTTTCCAATATATCCGAAAAGCGGTAGCCGTGACCGGCCCCAACACCCATCGTGACGGAATCGCCAACATAGGCGATACGGGGACGCGGGTCGTTCAGATCAAATTCATCATCTGGATGTCCAAGTGAATTCCGCTTAATGATTCCGTAAGGATACTCAATCACCGCGCTTGTTGCGCTTACGCTGGTATAATAGGAGGGGTTATAGCGAATCGAAAAACGCGCAATGCCCTCACCGGCCAGCAGCAAAACCATCAGGATGACAAGGTTAACTCCGATAATGCCTGGCAATTTATGCACACAATGTCTCCAATGGTCCTGAATATCCAGTTACGATATAGGAAAAGCCTTTAAGGTTTTATGACCTGTCTGCAGCAGCCAACGCCTGTTTGCCTCGAGTATCAGGCAGGTAAGCCTGCCGGTTGCATGCGCTCCCGTGTCAATGCCGATACGGTTGGTTTTAATCTCGACTTCGTTACAAACAGTATGGCCGTGCACGACAATGGCGCCGAAGTCCTTGTTATAATTTAAAAAAGGCCCACGAATCCAGACTAGTTCCTGTTCCGATTGGCTGTCAAGCGGCACCCCGGGACGCACCCCTGCATGTGCAAAGAAATACCCGCCAGCCCTGTGGGAGGCCTTCAGCCTCTTTAGAAAGGCCAGTTCATGGGGCTGCATTGAATCAGAAAGCAGCCTGGCAGACTGCACCAGGTTCTCAGCCAGCCCAAATTCTGATGGTGCATGAATTCCATATTCACGCAAAACTGCATCCCCCCCGATATTCAACCATGCAGCACCGCTGTAAGGGTCTTCGAGAAAGTCGAGCAGCATGGCCTCATGGTTGCCACGCAAATGCAGCTTTCCAAAACCTGGCGGGTCATTGCTCATGGCCAGCGCCATCACCCCCCGGCTGTCCGGGCCGCGATCAATATAGTCTCCAAGATAGATAAGCTGGTTGCGCGCCCATCCGCGTGACGCCGCATCATCGGCAATCATCGCATGCAATTGCCGTAACAGATCGGCACGGCCATGCACATCACCAATAACATAGAAACGTTCGCCGGCTGGAACCGTAACTGTGGCGCTGCGGGTTTTGCCACCAAGCAGGTTTTTCAAACGGGCAAGATTTAACGGCATGGCTGAGCTTTATACACATTCCGGGGATAAATGCCATTGGAAGTCTTAACCCTCTGGCAACCATCATCTGCGACAATGGGTTGCACCATTTATTAACTTTGCGGTCTTTTATGTCTGCTGTCCCATTATACACTTCCGGCGCAACTTCAGTGGCCGCTCCTGGCAGTCACGAGGGAGCGCTGCAGGATTACGCATCCAGGCTGGCGAACCACAGGCAGGGACGGCGCGCCGTTCATGTCCGTCTGTCGCAATTATCTCCCGCCAACCGCCAGGAGCACCATATACGCATCGTCATGAATACGTTTGAGCCGCTTCTGCGGAAGTTTAATGGCCAGATATTCCGATTATGGAATAATGATATCATTGCCGGCGTCAAGGGTGCGGAAATCGCGGATATTGATGATTATGTCATCAAGCTGCGTTTTTTATTTTCCGAAGACCCGTTATTGCTGCTTGAAGAACATTCAGAACAGCAGTTTTGCTGCTGGTACGATATAGAGACTGACCATCCGGATTTTGTGGTGCTGGCGCAGACCTTCAGCGCCGACGCCGCAAAACATCATCAGAAAGCGAGGTCAGCCGCGCACGCCAGATCCGGTGCAAAGCAGAATCCCGGATCACAGGAGAATTTATCCCCACTCACACCGGTGCTGCTCGATCGTTTTGAGAAAGCGCTGCATGGCGCCGATCTTAGTCCGATGATCGAACGGCAAATGATTTTTGCCATTCCCGGACAGGGCAAGCCCAAACCCGTTTTGTGCGAACATTTCGTTTCTATCCGGGCCTTGCAGCAAAAAATTCTGCCCGGTGTTGATTGTCTGGGTGATCGCTGGCTATTTCAGCGCCTGTGCCAGAAGCTGGATTTACGCATGCTGGCGGCGCTGCCGGAACTTTCACAAAAAGTCACTGTGCCGGTCACCATCAATATCAATATCAGCACGATTTTATCTCCCGAATTTCTGAAATTCGACGCTGCGATACGCAAGAGCACCCAGCAGACCATGGTCCTGGAAGTGCAGAGCATTGATCTGTTTGCGGATATGGGCGCCTATATCTTTGCCCGCGATTTTGCGCATGAACGCGGATATGGGATGGCGCTGGATGGACTGAATCCGCTGACGTTCCCATTCATGGACCGCGCAAGGCTAAAACTGGATTTCGAAAAAATTATATGGAGTCCGGAAATTGCCAGAGACTTCAATCTGCAACGCAGGGAATCTTTTGTGCAGGCCATCAAACATGCCGGTCCCAGCCGTATCATTTTGTGCCGCTGCGACAGCCAGGACGCCATTGATTTTGGCCGTGAAGTTGGCATTAGCCTGTTCCAGGGACGCCATCCCGACCGGATGCTGGCGGTAAGCTGAAGAATCTGCAAATATGCCCTTATGAATCCTTCTGACACAAATGCCATTCGTGTGCGCGGGCTGACCAAGCGTTTCGACGCCGTGCTGGCTGTGGACGCCATTGATTTCGATGTCGCCAAAGGATCAATTACCGCACTGCTGGGGGGGAATGGCGCGGGTAAAACCACGACCATCGCAATGATTCTGGGGCTGGTGGAACCGACAGCAGGCACGATAGAAGTTCTGGGCGCGCGCGTACCTGAACACTATCATCGCGTGTTGCCGCGCATGAACTTCGAAAGCCCGTATGTGGATTTACCGCATCGCCTGACGGTGGCGCAAAATCTGAATGTGTTCGCCATGCTCTACGGGGTCGCAGACCGGCGCGGACGCATTGCCGAACTGGCGGCGGATCTGGAACTTAAAGAATTTCTGCATCGCCCGACGGGGCAATTGTCTGCTGGACAAAAAACCCGCGTATCGCTGGCGAAATCCCTGATCAATGCGCCTGAGCTATTATTGCTGGATGAGCCAACCGCCTCGCTGGACCCGGACACTGCGGATTGGGTGCGCGGCTATCTGGAAAATTATTGCGCCACACGCGGGGCGACGATCCTGCTTGCCTCGCACAATATGGCGGAGGTGGAGCGCATGTGTGATGTGGTTCTGATGATGCGCACCGGACGCATCGTTGATTCCGGCGCCCCCGATGCGCTGATCAGCCGCTATGGGCGCAGCACCATGGAAGAAGTTTTTCTGGATATTGCGCGCGGCACCGGCAAAGGCGCAGCGCTGGCAAACAGTCCCGCCTGAATAATCTATTCAGTCAACACCGGCTTCAGTTCTCTGGCTCAACCCAGGGGATGGCGGCGATTTCAATGCCTTCTTCACGTAACTCACTGACCTCCTGCGGTGTGGCGTCGCCATAAATATTGGCGGCTTCGCGTTCGCCATAATGAATTTTACGGGCTTCTTCAGGGAATTTTTCGCCAACATGATCGGCGTTCTGCTCCACATGCGCGCGCACCTGGCGCAGGAATTGACGCATTTGCGCCTGACCAAGCGCCACCTTGTCCGGCAGGCCGCCCCGGCGGCTATTGCCCTTGGCGCCAATATTGGGGGCCATGACGGCCTTGTCGATTTTTGCTGAACCGCATACCGGACAACTCAATTCACCTGCGCCAAGCTGCGTATCATAAGCGGTACTATTGGCGAACCAGCCTTCAAATACATGCTCTTTGTCGCAGATGAGGTCGTAATGGATCATGCGTCTATAAATGGCATGTCACACCAGAATGGGCAAGTGCTCAGGCGGCAGACCTCCCTGCAGATTTGTTATCCCGGATGCGCCATTGTTCAATGACACCGGTGGCCCTGTCCGGGGTCATGGTGTCAAAAAGCTGACAAACTGCCTGCAACCTTGCGGCGGGCACGGCCTTTCCGGTACGGGCGCGTTCCAGCAACAGGGTAATGGTTGCAAATTGTGAGCGATCCGCGCCAATGGCCCGGCATGCCACGGCCATACCCTGGCCCTCTCCCTCAAATGCCAGACTGGTAATTGTGCGTGAATCCAGTTCGCACAAAACCGCCAGCCCTTCCAGAAACAGATTGAGCCGCTTTTCTCGCAGGAAGCCAATCACCCGGTTAAGCGACAATTCTCCGGAAGTGTGCATTTTGGCAATCAGCATGCCCGCTTTATTGTTCACCGCCTGCTCGGAAACCGTAGGGGTGGGACTCTGCGCAGGACGCGCGTTACGCAAAGCGGCCTCAAGAATTTCAGGATCAATTTCATACTTACCCTGAATTTCAGTCCTTAGTGCCTCGGATACAAAGACGTACATTTTTTGCACCAGCGCCGACGGCAAATCATCGCGGGCAATCAGCGGTTCCTGCAAGTTTTTTTGCCGCTTGCTTTCCGACACCAGATATTCCATCGCCGCTCCGGCAATTTCGGCGCTGCTGTTGCTTGCCAGGGCCAGCAGCACGTCAGGCTCATCCGACTGTACGAGCGCATTGCTGACAGCCGCCGTGATGCCGGACCGCATGGCGACGCATAGCCGGTGCTCGTGGGTCTTGTTCATCACAATTTCCATCAGATCACGTTCGTCCAGCAGGGGGCTTTGACTGATAATGGGCGTGGAAACAGAAATCTCATCCGCAGCAAGGGCCTGAACCAGCAGCTTCGGCGCGCGCGGGCTGGCTGCCAGTTGATGGGCGAGATTGGCCCGCATCTGGGTTTCAAATTCACGCGAAAGGCGAATTAAAATATGACCGGCAACTTCTTTTTCTTGCGGGTTAAGCGGTCGCGGCGCCTGCAGGCAAATATCGGTTATGCGCTGCGACAAAGCCTGCCGCGCAGCCGGATCCGGATCACGCGCCAGTTCAATGAGATCATTTAAAGAAGACTGCTCCATCCGGTTGAATTTATCCCTGAGGCCTTACCATTGGGTAAATTTACCCTGAAATTCGTTAACTGGATTAGGGGTGATTCAGCGTGAAATCAACGTCATGGCTCAATGCGGGCACCTGGGCGCGCGCCTTCGTAACCTTTTCCGGGTCGATGTCTGCCAGAATGAACCCTACCTCCTCGCCCGCATCCGCCAGAACCTCGCCCCAGGGGGCTATAATCAGGCTGTGGCCGTAGGTCTTGCGGCCATCCCCGCTATGGGTGCCGGTTTGCGCCGGAGCCAGAATAAAACATCCCGTTTCTATGGCCCTGGCGCGCAATAAAATATGCCAGTGCGCCTCTCCCGTAGTTTTTGTGAACGCTGCCGGGATGGTTATAAAATCGGCCCCTGCCTTAGCCAGGGACCGGTATAAATGGGGGAACCGCAGATCATAACAAATGCTTAACCCTAACCGTCCCCAGGGCAGATCGTGCAGTACGGCGCATTGGCCGGGCACAAAGCTTTTCGATTCCCGGTACCGTTCGCCATTGGGCAAATCCACATCGAACATATGGATTTTGTCATAGCTGGCGGCAATCTGTCCCTTTGGATCAAACAGAAAGCAGCGATTGGCGACCCTGGCGTCCGCCACCCGGATCGGAATGGAGCCAATCAGCAGCCACACCTGTAATTCTGCTGCCAGGGCGCGAAATGCGGCCACCGCCGGATCTTCGTCCTGGGCAAAGGTGCTGGCGCGAATGACATCCGCCTGTAAACGGGTAACGATGGAAGTCACTTCCGGGGTGGTGATAAAACGCGCACCCCGCGCCGCCGCCTGCCGCGCCAGCGCGGTAACCGCCGCAATATTTTCAGCAATCACTGCGCTGGAATTCAGCTGTAGACAGGCCGCCGTAAAAATCTCACCCATGCCCGTGATCCTTATCAATCAACCCGCCAGCATCGCATCGAGTTTGCCCGCCATATCCAGCGCATACAGCTCATCGCAGCCGCCCACATGCGCATCACCAATAAAAATTTGCGGCACGGTATATCCGCCCTGGGCGCGTTTGATCATTTCGGGCCGTGCGCCGGGGGTGGTGTCGACGTCAATCTCATCATATGCGGCCCCTTTGTGCTGTAACAGCGCCTTGGCGCGGTGGCAATAGGGGCAAAACATCGAGCTGTAAATGGTTATCTTAGGCATTCTGACCATGTCCATAAACTATCCTGAATTACCTATATATAGACGCTAGCCGGACCGGACAACCCGCGCCAGACTTAACACATCGACACGCGCAACGCCTGCCTTGCGCAACGCCCTGGCGCAGGCCTGGGCAGTGGCCCCTGTCGTTAGCACATCATCAATCAACACGACCTTACGCCCGGCCAACAGGGCTTCGCGGCCAGCACGCACAGCGATGGCCCCCCGCAAATTTCGCAGGCGTGCATCACGGCTGAGGCCGCCCATCGGCGGGGTGTGCCGGGTACGCACCAGCGCATCCACCGAAGCCATTTTCGCGCTATACCGGGCCAGCGCCAGGGCCAGCACGGCAGATTGATTATAGCGGCGGCGAAACAGCCTTTTCCGGTGCAGTGGAACAGGCACAATCAGATCTGCGTCATCCAGTAAATCCGCCCCCGCCCGCGCCATCCAGGCGGCAAAGGCCGGCGCACCCTCCATCCGGTCGCCATGCTTGAAAGCCAGGATCATCGCCCGGCTGGCGTCATCATACTGGAACACGGCCCGCGCCCGGTCATAATCAGGCGGCTCCGCCAGACAGACGCCGCAGGATAGTTCTGCATCTTCCTCAGATCCAAAAGCAAATGGCAGGCCGCAGCATTGGCATAAAGGCTGTGTGATAAAATTGATGGCGCTCCAGGCGCCCGCACTCAGCTGCCCCTGACGGTCCACGACTTCACCGGTTGCCAGACAGCGCGGCGGCAACAGCGCATCCGCGAGCATCAGGCCAAGAGGCGCTATTTTTTGCCATCCGATCCGCATGACGCTTTTTTGCTTTCTGTTCGCGATTGCAGCCGATCCTGTTAGACCATAATAGTATGCCACATGACGCAAGCAAAATCCGCCAGCAACGCCCCCTTTGACCGCAGCCTGCTGCGCATGCGCCGCCAGCGGGCGGCGGGCAATCTGGCGCGCCATGATTTTCTGCTGCGTGAAGCGGGTACGCGCCTGCTGGAGAGGGTCGTGGACCAGCAACAGAAATTTCCACTGGCGTTAAATCTGGGCTGTCATCGCGGCGAACTGACGGATCTGATGGCGCAGCATCCGGGACATGGCATAGCGCAGATGATCCAGTGCGATACGGCCCCGGCGATGCTGCACACAGTAACCGGCCTGCGCGCCGCCGCCGACGAAGAAGCATTGCCCTTTGCAGCGCAGAGTTTTGATCTGGTGATGAGCATTCTCAGCCTGCATAATGTGAATGACCTGCCAGGCAGTCTTGTGCAAATCCGGCGCGCATTGCGGCCGGGCGGGATGTTTCTGGGCAGCATGTTCGGTGGGGAAACCCTGCACGAATTACGTCAGTGTCTGGCGCAGGCCGAGATTGCATGCGATGGCGGTCTTAGCCAGCGCATCGCCCCCATGGTGGATGTGCGCGATGCGGGCGCGTTGCTGCAACGCGCAGGCTTTGCGCGCCCGGTCGCAGATGTGGACACGATCACGGTCAGCTATGCCGGTCCGTTGGCCCTGATGCGGGAATTACGCGGCATGGGAGAAAGCAATATTCTGCATGCCCGCCGGCGGCGTTTCTTGCGCCGTGAAACACTGGCCGCAGCCGTGAAACTATATCATGAAAATTTCAGCGATCCCGGCGGCCGGGTGCGGGCGACATTTCAGCTGGTCAATCTGACAGGCTGGAGCGCGGACGACAATACCCAGGCAGTGCTTAAACCAGCGCGGCGATTAATCCAGCTATAGCTGAGAAAGCGGCTGATAACTGCCCCCCCAAAGCAAACACCGAGGTTGCGATAACCAGTGCAATGCCCGCAGAAATGAGCGCATACTCAATCGCCGTGGCGCCCGATGTCTCATCCACAAATTTTTTCAGCTCTTGCATTTGAGTCATCCTTTGCACGGAAAAGATTCACCTAATGTTACATGGGAAATGAATATAATCAGACAAGATTAATAATCGTTTACTATTCAGCCAGAAACAGCTGTAACGGCCCGATAAGCGGCGCATCCGCAGCAGGCATCGGATAATCACGTAATTGTGCGGGCCGCGCCCAGGTCAGGTTCTGGCCTTCGTTCGGGTGGCACGCGCCCTGCCAGTTACGGCACACATAGAGCGGCATCAACAAATGGAAATCACCCTCTGCAGGCCCATAGCGATGTGAAGCAAAGCATAGCGGCGTCAGATCGTGCGGCGCCACCGCAATACCCAGTTCTTCGTGCAGTTCCCGGATCAGGCAGGCTTCCGGCGTTTCGCCCGTCTCACACTTGCCGCCGGGAAATTCCCACAGCCCCGCCATTGCCTTGCCGGGCGGGCGCCGTGTCAGCAGCACTTTGTTTTCGCCATCGATCAGCGCACAGGCGATGACGAGAACAAGGCGTGTCACGCCGCCTGCCATTGATACCGCAACACCGTGCGCCGCCCGCCGCGTGAAGGGATGTCTTCTTCCCACCGCTCCTGATATGTAAATCCATATTTTATCAGTATACGGATTGATTCGGTGTTTTCCTCAAAAACCACAGCATCCAGCTTGCGGCTGCACAGAATTTCACGGGAATAATCCAGCATGGCCTGCAACGCCTCGCTGGCATAACCCTGGCCCCAATAGTCCTGACCTAACCAGTAGCCAACCTCCACCGGCGCCACATCCGTCACCAGCCCGATCAGGCCAATCAGCGCTGCGTCGTGGCGGCGGATAATGGCAAAGACCAGTTCCTTTCCTGCGTCATGCGCGCGCAGGGCCTGATCAACAAAATTGCGCGCCTCAACCTCGCCATAGGGAAAAGGCAGATTGGGGGTCTGTTTCGCCACTTCCCAATTATCCGCCAGCGGCTGGATCAGCGCCGCGTCACCGGGGGACAGATGGCGCAGGATCAACCGTGGGGTATGCGCAATCACATCTGATGGGGCATCCATTTTCAAGACCGGTAATCCGCATTGATGTCGATATAGCCATGGGTCAGATCGCAGGTCCAGACAGTGGCCGCCGCCTTGCCAACACCCACATCCACATCAATTGAAATTTCATCGCCCTTCATATGCGCCGTTACCCTGCTTTCGGAATAGGCTGGATCGGCCATGCCATTGCGCGCAACCGGCAGGCCGCCAATGCGCACCACCAGCGCATCCCGGCTGGCGGCCTCGCCCGCTTTGCCTACGGCCATGACAATACGGCCCCAATTGGCGTCTTCGCCTGCAATGGCTGTTTTCACCAGCGGTGAATTGGCGATCGACATCGCGATGCGTTTTGCCGCGCGCGGGGAAGCAGCCCCGCCGACGCGAATCGAAATGAATTTGCGCGCCCCTTCGCCGTCACGCACCACCTGGCGCGCCAGATCGCCCATGACCGCATCCAGTTTCCGGCGAAAATCCCGCAGGCGCGGATCGCCAGCGCGGGTGATCGGGCCATGCGCCGCCTTGCCGGTGGCGAACAGCATCGCGGTATCGCTGGTGGATGTGTCACTATCCACGCTGATCATATTGAAGCTGGCCTGCACCGCCTTGCGCAGCAGCGCATGCAGCACATCAGGCGGAATGGCGGCGTCCGTCGCCACATAGGCAAGCATGGTCGCCATATCCGGGGCGATCATGCCGGAACCTTTGGCAATGCCATTAATGCGCACCGTCACACCATCAATTGTCGCGGTGGCGGATGCCCCCTTGGCAAAGGTGTCGGTGGTGCGAATGGCCCCGGCCCCGGCCTGCCAGGCGTCCGGTTGCAGCTTTGCGGCAAGGCCGGGCAATAATCCGGTGATCTTGCCCGCATCCAGCAGCACCCCGATCACCCCGGTCGAGCCGATCATCACCTGTCCTTTGGTGCAGCCAAGCTGTCTGGCGGCGGCACTGGCGCAGTCCTGCAAGGCCTGATCGCCCTTTTTTCCGGTAAAGGCATTGGCGTTGCCCGCATTGACCAGCAGGGCGCGCGCCGTGCCCCGGCCCTGCTTCAGATGCTTGCGGCACCAGTCCACCGGGGCCGAGGGGGCCTTCGATGTCGTAAACATCCCCGCCACAGCAGTTCCCTTGTCAAACGCCATTAACAGCAGATCATCGCGCCCCTGATAGCGCATACCGCTGGCTGCCACCGCCAGACAGACACCCGCGACGGGCGGCATATCAGGAAATTTGGGGGGGGCAAGTGGCGAACGGGGCAATTTGGCGGACATGAAGCAACTCCTGCAAACTATTAAACAATATAGTAAGTCCTTATAAAGAAAGGCTCAATATAGAATCGGATCGCGTTTCTGGGATAACCCCCCCACCTCCCTTAACATTGACACAGCCAGCGGCGGACCTTATGTCTCAGCCCTGCCATTTTCGACAGGCAATAAGGATTTTTCAGGCAATGATGGGACTAAGCGCACTGGCGCACCGGATTTTTGGTTCGCCTTCCGACCGGAAGTTAAAAAAGCTGCATCCCATTGTGGCCGCGATCAACGCCCTGGAGCCGGAAGTGGCCGCGCTCGATGATGAACGCCTGCGCGCCCGCACGGTGGAATTCCGCGAACAGATTGCAAATGGCGCCAGCGAAGATGATCTGCTGCCAGCAGCCTTTGCGACGGTACGTGAGGCCGCCAAACGCGCCCTGGGCCAACGCCATTTCGATGTGCAGCTGATCGGCGGCATGGTGCTGCATCAGGGCAAGATATCAGAAATGAAAACCGGCGAAGGCAAGACGCTGGTCGCAACCCTGGCCGCCTATCTGAACGCCCTGTCTGGCAAGGGCGTGCATGTGGTCACGGTGAATGATTATCTGGCGCGGCGCGATTCGGAATGGATGGGGCGCGTCTATCGTTTCCTGGGGCTGACGGTTGGGTGCGTGGTGCCCGGCATCAGCGATCCCGACCGCCGCCAGGCCTATGCCGCCGACATTACCTACGCCACCAATAACGAACTGGGTTTCGATTATCTGCGCGATAATATGAAATACCGCCTGGAGGAAATGGTGCAGCGTGGCCACCATTTCGCCATCGTCGATGAAGTGGACAGCATCCTGATCGACGAGGCCCGTACGCCGCTGATTATTTCCGGCCCGCTGGATGATCAAAGCCAGCTCTATCAGGAAGCCGATCTGCTGATCCCGAAGCTTAACCCGGAACATTATGATCTGGATGAAAAAGCCCGCTCGGTGACGATAACCGAGGCAGGTAATGACTATCTTGAAGAGTTGCTGTTGCAGGCGGGGCTGATGGAAGCGGGCACGTCGCTGTATGACATCGAGAATGTGTCGCTGGTGCACCATGTCAATCAGGCGCTGCGCGCGCATATTCTGTTTCAGCACGACCGTGATTACATCGTCAAGAACGGGAAGGTCATCATCATCGATGAATTTACCGGCCGCATGATGGAAGGGCGGCGTTATTCCGACGGCCTGCACCAGGCGCTGGAAGCCAAGGAAAAGGTAAAGATCGAATCCGAAAACCAGACTCTGGCCTCGATCACTTTCCAGAATTATTTCCGCCTGTATAACAAGCTTTCCGGCATGACCGGCACGGCATCCACCGAAGCCAACGAGTTTGCGGATATTTACAATCTGGAAGTGCTGGCCATTCCGACCCATGTGCCGGTATCGCGCCGGGATGAGGATGACGAAGTGTACCGTACTACGGCGGAAAAATTCGACGCCATCATCGAAGAAATCGTTCAGTGCAACGCCAGTGGCCAGCCGGTGCTTGTCGGCACCACCAGCATTGAAAAATCCGAACAGCTTGCGGCGCTGCTGAAAAAGAAAAAAATTCCGCATAATGTGCTGAACGCCCGCTATCACGAACAGGAAGCGCAGATTATCGCCCAGGCCGGCAAGGTGGGCGGCGTGACCATCGCCACCAATATGGCGGGGCGCGGCACCGACATTCAGTTGGGCGGCAATCTCAGTATGCGGATTGAAGAAGAAACCGCCGATATTGCTGGCGAAGAAGAGCGGGCAAAAAAGATCAAGGCGATTGAGACGGAAATCGCCACAGCGAAGGAAAAAGTGCTGGCCGCCGGCGGGCTCTATGTCATCGGCACCGAACGTCACGAAAGCAGACGCATCGACAATCAGTTGCGCGGGCGATCCGGCCGTCAGGGCGACCCCGGCCGTTCGAAATTTTTCCTGAGCCTGGAAGATGATCTGATGCGCATCTTTGGGTCTGAGCGCATGGACGGCATGCTGCAGAAGCTGGGCCTGCAACCAGGAGAGGCGATCATACATCCGTGGATCAACCGCGCCGTGGCGAAAGCCCAGGAAAAAGTCGAGGCGCGCAATTTCGACATCCGCAAAAATCTTCTGAAATTCGATGACGTGATGAACGATCAGCGCAAGGTCGTGTTTGAGCAGCGCATTGATATGATGCGTACGGATGATTTATCCGGTGAAATTGCCGGTATGCGCCAGCAAACCATCGACGATCTGGTCGCCCAGCATATCCCGGAAAAGGCCTATGCCGAGCAATGGGATGCACCCGGACTGGCCGAGGCGTGCCAGAAATATCTGGGGCTGGATTTACCCATAGTGGACTGGGCCCGCGAAGAAGGCATCGCCGATGAGGAAATCCGGGAGCGCATCCGCGATCACGCGGATCGCTTCATGGCCGGCCGCGCCGCCAATATCGGCCCTGACCTGATGCGCCAGATTGAAAAATCCGTGCTGCTGCAAACCATCGATCAGCATTGGCGTGAACATTTGCTGCATCTGGAGCATCTGCGTCAGGCGGTGGGCCTGCGCGGCTATGCGCAGCGCGATCCGCTGCGCGAATATCAGTCGGAATCCTTTGAGCTGTTTGAAGCCATGCTGACAAAACTGCGCCAGGATGTGGGCATGCATCTGGCGCATGTCGAGGTGGCGCAACAGCCGCCGTCATTGCCCAGCGCGCCGCAGGGGATGCATGAAGAACATCTGGATCCCCTGACGGGCGAAAACGAAGTGGCTGAAGACAGCACATTCGGAAAAGTCTCGCGCAATGCGCCGTGCCCGTGCGGATCGGGAAAAAAATTCAAACAGTGCCATGGGAAATTGGGCTGAGGCATGGGGAGAGGGAAGATATTGTTGTTAATCGTGGACGTTGTGCCTTTTCTCCAGCAATTTGCGGTTAGTAAATTAAATTTTGACTAAAAATAATTATAATGGCGATTATATACTTGAAACCCCATGCGCCAAATATGGTGGTTTAGCATAATGGCGTTCGCCGGACATTGTGGAACAGAGGATTTCGCCAGCCGGCTCCGCACGATCCGCGAACGGCATGCCTGCAAGGCGCGCTTCATCTTTCTTCTTTAATATTTCCCTGACATCGATCCCGGTTATGATACTGATATTGCCGATTATCATCTGTTGTCGAAGAACAGGTATTTGGCGAGCGCGGCGATGCCGAGAACGACAAGCACACCGGCCAGCAGTCCGCCCCATCCCATGCCCCACATCATTGGGCCACCGCCGTTCATTACTTCATTCATCATTATCTCCTGATAAATTGAGCTTCTCTAGTCTTTCTGTAGCCGTAGCTGCCTCCATGTAAAGAAGCGCAGCGGCAAACCTGCAGGCGCATATTTTTTCCGTAAGCATGTTCCCGGAGTAAAACGTCTGCCGCAGGAGAAAATCCTTGTTACTCTCTTATGTGTATTTCTAAAAGGCATACTGCATCCTTATTTATTTTTCGCATTAAATGAAACATTTGTCTGCGCGCAAGCCCCGTGCCAAATTAACACTGGCAGAAATGATCGCATGCCGGGCGTTGCATGAGACTCAGATTACCGGCCAATATTCAAAGGTCTCGTGCGTGTGATGGCATGCGCATATAATCTGGTCTCATATAATCTGGTCTATGGAGCGTAATAAATCCTTTTGGCAAAAACATCAGCAGACGCATCAGCGGCAGAAGAAAAGGAGCACCCGAAGGGGGAGCTATTCCCCATTGTTGGTGTCGGCGCCTCGGCCGGTGGGCTGGAGGCGTTCACGGAATTTCTCAGGCATTTGCCGCTGGACACAGGCATGGCGTTTGTCCTGGTGCAACATCTTGACCCGCTGCATGAAAGTGCGCTCACACAGCTTTTGTCACGCGCGACAAAGATGCCGGTGGGCGAAATCACCCACGAATTGAGGGTTGAGCCGAATAAGGTCTATATTATTCCGCCCAATAAGACCCTGTGCATTACTAACGGGGTTTTGGAGCTTCAGCCACGCGAACAGGCGCCCAAACCACATCGGTCGGTAGATTTCTTTTTTGAGGCGCTGGCGCAGGATCAACACGAGCGCGCTATCGGCGTGGTGCTTTCCGGTACTGCAAGCGATGGCACGCTGGGATTGGAAACGATTAAAGCCGAGGGCGGAATTACCTTTGCCCAGGATGACTCGGCCAAATATGATTCGATGCCGCGCAGCGCCGTGGCGGCGGGCTGTGTGGATTTCGTTCTTTCACCGCAGAATATTGCGAAGGAATTGGCGCGGATCGCACAGCATCCGCTGGTGGCGGCGGGCGCGCGCGCATCAGGCCCGGAAAATGACCGGGCCGCCGCGATCAGGCGCCAGGACGATGACACTGCGTTGCCATCCGGCGGACACGGAACTCCGGACACGGGATCGGTTCAGGCGCATAACGAGGCCGACCCTGACCAGGCTGCATCCCCTTCCGAAGAGGAGGGGAAGGGCGATAATGGTTACAAAAAAATCCTGATAGTTTTGCGCAATCACTGTGGCGTGGACTTCATGCTCTACAAATCCGGCACTATCCAGCGGCGCATTACCCGGCGCATGGTGCTCAACAGGCAAAACACCACCGGCGATTACGCGCAGTTTCTACAGGGCAACACCAAGGAACTTGGCGCGCTTTACTCGGATGTTTTGATCAGCGTCACCAGCTTTTTTCGCAATCCGGAAGCATTCGAATTTTTGAAGGCCAACGTGTTTCCCGCAATTCTCCCGGAGCAGCGCGATGATCCGTTACGGATATGGGTGTTGGGCTGTTCTACCGGCCAGGAAGCCTATTCCCTGGCGATGTCGTTCATAGAATTTTCCGACAGCCTTCCGGTCGTACCCAGGCTGCAAATTTTTGCCACTGATCTCAACAATGCGCTATTGAACAAAGCCCGCGCCGGCCTCTACGCCAAAAGCCTGGCGGATGACATTTCGCCCGAACGCCTGCGCCGCTTCTTCACCGAGGAAGATGGCGGCTATCGCATCAACAAGGCGCTGCGCGAGTCGATCATCTTTGCCCGGCACAATCTGTTGAGCGACCCGCCTTTCTCGCGCATGGACCTGATCAGTTGCCGTAATTTGCTGATCTACATTGAACCGGATTTACAGAAAAAGGCGTTTCCCACTTTCCATTATGCGCTTAAGCCAAAGGGTTGCCTGTTCTGGGCGCGTCCGAAACGATTGGCGCCTTCACCGATTTGTTTGAACCCCTGGACAAGAAGCAGAAAATTTATTCCCGGAAATCAGGGGCGTCGCCAGCGCTTCAGATACGTATGACTCCCGGCCATTCTGCCGTCAGAGAGAAAAATAACATGCCCAGGCCGCCCGCAGCACCCGAAGGTTTCCATGCTGAACCCAGCGCGCAGCACGAGGCGGACCGGGTCACCCGCAGCCGTTATGCGCCGCCCAGCGTGCTTGTTAGTGATGAGTTGCAGGTGGTGGAATTCCGGGGTGAAACCAGCCCCTATTTGAAACCGCCCACAGGACAAGCCAGCTTCAACGTGCTGAAGATGGCGCATGAAGACCTGATGCTGCCGTTGCGCGCGGCGCTGGACAGGGTGAAAAAAGAAAACAAACCCGTACGCAACGATAATGTGCGGATCAATTACAATGGCCAGGACCGCATGATTAATTTGGAAATCATGCCGCTGAAAAATATCAGGGAACAGTATTATCTGATTTTCTTTGAAGACCCGGCCCAGGCAGGGTTCGCGCCCTCGCCAGCGCCTGCTGTCGCCCGCAACGGGTTGACGGCGAAGCAGGAAGCCAGCCGCATCACCGAACTTGAAGCCGAACTGGCCGGGTTGCGCGATTATCTCCAGTCGCTTCAGGAACAACAGGAAGCGGCCAATGAGGAGCTTCAGGCGTCCAATGAAGAGGTCACTTCCGCCAACGAAGAATTGCAAAGCATCAATGAGGAGCTGGAAACTTCCAAGGAAGAGCTGGAGTCAACCAACGAAGAGCTGACCACGGTCAACGACGAAATGTCGTTTCGCAATAGCGAGCTGGATCGCGTCAATAGCGATCTGGTCAATCTCCAGAATTCAACCCGGGTAAGCATCATGTGGCTGGGGCGCAGCCTGACGATCCGCCGTTTCAGCGCCCAGGCTGAAAAACAATTCAGTCTTCTGAGCGCCGATGTAGGGCGGCCCATCAACAGCATCCGGCACAACCTTGTTTTCAGGGGGGGTGCGCCGGGCGAGGCCATGGAGACCGGCCAACCGGCCGATCTGGAAACGTTCGTTGCCAAAGTCATTGCTGACGTGCGCGAGAACGAGTGCGAGGTGCAGGACAAAGACGGCCACTGGTTTTCCCTGCGCGTCAGCCCCTATTTCACCAGCGACAACAGGGTGGACGGCGCGGTGCTGGTGCTGATTGATATCGATACGCTCAAACACACCGAGCAGGCTATCACCGTCGCGCGCGAATATTCCGAATCCATTATCCGCACCATGCGCGATCCGTTGCTGATTATGGATACCGGGCTGCGCGTCTACACAGCCAACGACGCGTTCTATGCTACATTCGATGTTACGCCAGCGGTAACGGAAGGGCGCCTGGTTTATGATTTGGGCAACGGCCAATGGAACATCCCCGCGCTGCGCACGCTGCTGGAAGATATCCTGCCCCGCGATAATTTTTTCAATAACTTCGAGATCACGCACGACTTTGGAAATATTGGCCGCCGCAGCATGCTGCTCAACGCCCGCAGGCTTGACGGCGCCATCGGCCAGCCCGCCAGAATACTTTTAGGCATCCGCGACATCACCGAACGCAAGCAGACGGAAATCGCGTTGCGCACAAGTGAAGAACGCTATCGCGCCCTGTTTGATTCAGCGCCGATGGCCGTGTTTGTCTGTGACCGGCACGCGGTAATACAGCAGTATAACCAGAAAGCCGCACATCTTTGGGGCAGATCGCCAACGCCCGGCACTGAGCGTTATTGCGGCTCGCTGAAGCTGTGGCTTCCCGACGGTACGCTGTTGCCACATGCAGAAGGTCCGCTGGCGGAAGTACTGCGCACGGGTATTCCGGCGAATAACGTGGAACTGAGCATTGAACGCCCCGATGGTTTGCGCGTGCCGGTGTTGATCAACATTGCTGCACTGACAGACGCCGGGGGAGAGGTAACCGGTTCGATTACATCGATGACGGACATCCGGGAGCGCAAGCTGTCGGAAGAAGCGATCCAGCAGGAAAAACGCAAGGCCGAAGCGGCCAATCTGGCCAAGTCGGAATTTCTTGCCAATATGAGCCACGAAATCCGCACGCCGATGAATGCGGTGCTGGGCCTGGCGCATATTCTATCCCTGTCCACGGATATGCCCAGGAAGCAGCAGGAAGTGGTCAGCACCCTGCAACTGAGCGCCCAGTCGTTGCTGGGACTGATTAATGATCTGCTCGATATCGCGAAAATCGAGACAAACAGTGTGGATATTGAGCATATCCCGTTCACCATGAGCGAGGTGGTCGGTGAAGTTTTCGGTGTCATGTCGCACAGTGCGCGCGAGAAAAATATTACGCTGGCGCATGTCACAACACCCGCAGACGGCCAGCAATTTCTGGGCGACCCGCACCGCATACGCCAGGTGCTGGTGAATCTGGTCAGCAATGCCGTAAAATTCACCCAGCATGGCGGCGTCACGCTCAGCACGACGGTCACGCCGCTCGATGCGCCGGGACGTTGCTACGCGCATATTGCCGTGGCGGATACGGGTATCGGCATTGCTCCCGGCAAGCTGGAACAGATTTTTGAAAAATTCACCCAGGCCGACAGTTCGATAACGCGCAAATATGGCGGCACGGGACTGGGACTGGCGATCAGCAAAAATCTTGCGGAGATCATGGGCGGCAGCATTACGATAAAGAGTGATCTGGATAAGGGGTCCGAATTTACGCTGCACCTGCCATTCGAATTACCCGATGCGGCCGGTGCGTACGCGGCCGCCGCAAAGGATAATCAGCAAGAAACGCCAGAGCATAAAATCATGCATAGCCGTGTCCTGCTGGTTGAGGATTACCAGCCGAATGTGATGGTCGCTTCTTACATGCTTGAAAGCCTGGGCTACAACTGTGACGTTGCCAGCAATGGCAAGGAAGCGCTGCTAGAGCTTCGTGTTAACCGGAGCAAATATGTCGCAGTGTTGATGGATGTGCAAATGCCGGTCATGGATGGATTAGAAGCAACAAGGCTTATTCGTGAAGAGGAAAAGGAAAAAGGGTTAACCCGAATGCATATTATCGCCATGACCGCATACGCGCTGCAAGGCGACAGGGAGCGTTGCATGAGCGCGGGCATGGACGACTATATCTCCAAGCCGTTTCAACCAGATCAACTGAGAACGGCGCTCGATCAGGTCAAAACGGCTAGCGCGGGATGATTTTATGTTCGACCATTTCCACTTCGTCATTTCCACTTCGTCATTGCCGCGCTTCGCTCGCAATGACGCAGAGTGAGGGTGATCGGACCTAAAATCATCCCGCCCTTGCTCCACCCGGCGGCATTCCGCCTTACGCTTCTCTTACGGGTTACCATCTTTCCCCTACGGTAATTTTGCAGGCGCTGCTTTATGGTTTGTCCGGCCAGAACGTAACACCCTGTAAAGGAAACAGAATCATGAATGATACCATCCTCATTGACGCCCTGAACCGCATGCTTTCCCAGGAACACGCCTGCGCCATCCGTTACGCGACCCATGCGGCCGTGGTGACCGGACCCTATGCCGAGGCCGTCGCCACCCGCTTCAGGGAAATTTCCACTGACGAAGTGCTGCATGCCGAAAAACTGCGCGGCCGCATCCTGGCGCTGGGCGGAACCCCGACGATGGCGGTTCGCGCCGAGGACCTGAAACCCGCGACCACACTGGCCGGTATTCTCAGCATCAACATTGCTGAGGAAATAGACGCCGTCAAAAGCTACACCGAAATTCTCAGTACGGTTCCGCCGGGCAACGTGATCCTGTTTCAGACCATGCAGGAAATCATTCGCGACGAACAAGAGCATCTTGAAGAACTGGAAGCCCTGCGCATTTCCGACTGAAGGCGCACGGTTCATGATCCTTCACGCACTGTTAGGGCGTATGGAAATGACCCCGGAAATTGCAGTCTGTCTGGCCATTGTCGTTACGGCCATCGTGCTGTTCGCCTGGGACCGTATCCCGGCTGACGTCGTTGCGCTTGGCGTGCTTCTTGCCATCATTGCCACCAGGCTGCTGGATGCGGAACAAGCCTTTGCCGGCTTTGCCAGCGGCACGTTCATGATGATTTTGGGATTTCTCATCATGACCTCGGCCCTCGCGCATACCGGAATTGTCGATACCACCGGACGGGCTATCCTGAGCCGTGTGGGAAACCGTCCGGCGGTTCTTCTGGCCGTCATCATGATCTCGGTGTCGGTGCTATCCGCCTTCATCAGCAACACCGCAGCGACCGCATTCTTTCTTCCCGTTGTTTTGGGGCTTGCGGCAAAGAATGGCACAAGCCCGTCAAAATATCTTCTGCCGCTGGCTTTCGCCTCGATCCTGACAAGTTCCGTGTCGCTGATCAGCACATCAACGAATATCGTTATCAGTGAGCTGATGATCCGCGCTGGACAGCCCGCAATGGGCATGTTCGAACTTTCCCCGGCAGGAATTCCCATTGCCATCGCCGGTTTGCTCTACATGCTGACCATCGGCATTCGCCTGATGCCGCGCCATGACCCTGATGCAGTAAAGATAGAGGATATCGGAAACCGGTTATACAAGGCGGACCTTCTGGTGCCTGCGGGGTCATCTCTCATCGGAAAGACAATCGCGGACTCGCCCGTTGCAACCGATTCCGGGTTCAAAATCGTCACGGTTCTGCGCGCCGGCAAGACGCTTGATGCTCAAGACGCCAACCTTGTGCTGGAAGCCAACGATGAAATCATTGTTGAAGGGCTACGGCGGGATCTGTTGGAAATAAAAGACATAACGGGCATCGAGATCAAGGCGGATGCGTATCTGGCGGATGCATCCATGCCGACCGAAGATGTGGCGATTGTAGAGGGCGTATTGATGCCGGATTCTCCGCTTATTGGACAAAGTCTCAGAAGCGCTGAATTTCATGACCGCTATGGATTACAGGTGCTGGGCATAAACCGGGCTGGTTACTCCGTGGCGCAGAAGCTCAGCCGTGTCAGGATGCGGCTTGGCGATGTGTTGCTGTTACAGGGATCGGCGGCGAACGTCCGGGCACTTGAGCGCGGCAATCTGTTCAGCATCTTTGGCGGCATCGATTCATCCCGTTTGAAAACATCACACGCTGCTACCGCTATCGCCATCTTTGCCGCTGTGATACTTGTGTCTACATTCAACCTCGCGCCATTGCCCGTGGCAGCGATAAGCGGCGCATTTCTGATGTTCCTGACCCGCTGCATTTCGCCCGCAGAAGCCTATCGCAGAGTTGAGTGGAAAATTCTGGTCCTGATCGGATCCCTGTTATCGCTGGGTGCTGCAATGGCGACGACGGGAACCGGAAATTATCTTGCCGGGCAACTGATTGCGTTGATCGGAGACCAGCATCCGTTGGTGGTATTGTCCTGTTTTTTCTTTCTGACTGTTGCGCTGACCCAGCCCATGTCAAACCAGGCCGCTGCGATTGTCATCGTCCCCATTGCCCTTGAGACGGCAGCCCAACTCGGGTTAAATCCGCGCAGTTTCGCAATGATGATTGCGGTTGCGGCAAGCTGTTCTTATCTAACCCCACTTGAGCCATCCAGCCTGATGGTATACGGGCCAGGCAAGTATCGCTTCATGGACTTCCTCAAGGTCGGGTTTCCACTGACTTTCCTGATTTTTGGCATTGCCATTTTTCTGGTGCCGCTGTTCTGGCCTTTGGGAAAATAATTTGGGCCGTTAGACTTAATTCGCCGCTTATGCTTTTTTTATGTCACCCGTTATTTTCCCTACCGCATGTTTATGCTTAAAAATGTTCATATGATGCCTGCTTGGGAATTTTGGGGAGGCTGCATGGATAATTCTGCAAACAAAGATATTGGCCAAATCAACGGCTCATATCACGAAAGTGGCGTCAGAACTGATCCACGGCCCATGGGATTTGACATAACCTATGAACAACAGCTCAAGAACGAAATTGCCCTGGGCAGGTACAAAGAAGATCAGTTGCAGCAAGCCGTAAGGGCTGCACAGGAAGCAAACACAACAAAAACGTTGTTCCTGTGCAATATAGCACATGAGTTACGCACCCCACTGAATGCCATTATTGGTTTCTCGGATATAATCGCGACGCAATTGTTTGGCCCGGTCGGTGAAGCAAAATATATTGAGTACGCGCAGGCTATACATGAATCTGGTACATATTTACTGCGCTTGATAAATGAGTTGCTCGATGTCTCGCTAATAGAAGCCGGCGAATTTTCCATATCGGAGGACGATGTCGATTTAGCTGAGTGCATTACCGGCAGCTTGCTTATGCTGGAAGGACAGGCGTTAAAAAAACAAATTTGTTTGCTGTGCGATATTCCCTCTAATTTACCGGTTATGCGGGGCGATCAGACGCGGATACAGCAGATTTTTACCAATCTTATTGGCAATGCCATCAAGTTCACCCCCCAGAATGGAACTGTACAGATAACCGCTTCGCATTTGGGCGATGGTGCGCTGCGTGTATCCATCGCCGATACTGGCATTGGCATCTCAATGGATGATCTGAGCGTGGTATTCGAGAATTTTAAGCAGGTAGCCAATTCACTTGCCCGCGCACATGAGGGGGCGGGGCTTGGTCTGCCGCTGGCAAAACAGCTGACGGAGCGTCATGAGGGTACGCTGGAAATTGGCAGCGAGCCAGGGCGCGGGACGACGGTCTGGGTAACTTTCCCGCCTAGCCGCATTGTGAAAAGGGAGGATGGACCTGCCCGGATTTAGTGGAGAGCGAAACCTGGTTTAATACCAACGGCCCTATGTTTGGACTCATAGTCATCCAGAAGACTGCGATGTCATACTGAACGAAGTGAAGGATCTTGCGGCCGGGAGGGGATGCTTCACTTCGTTCAGTATGACACCCTGTTCAGAACACTCGCGGCAGGATCAGGCGCAGCAACGGCTACAGACGGCGTGCCCATCTTTGTTTGAGCGGCCGGACATAGCTGAAATTGGCGGAGAGGGTGGGATTCGAACCCACGAGACAGTTTCCCGCCTACACGCTTTCCAAGCGTGCGCCATCGACCACTCGGCCACCTCTCCTCAGCGTTCATAATCATTATGGCTATGATCATGCGCGGCGCGCACTATAGCGGGCGCGGGCGCGGAAGCAACTTGCTTTACGGCTCCAGGACCGATTTACATGATATTCTGTAACCTTCGGGGCTTTTTGGCCGAATAAAAGGGCATGTCAACCGGGTGAAGGAGGCAATTGTGACAGGCAAATCGGGGTTTTGGCGGATCGCAGTACGGCTGTTGGGCGCGGGCGTGATGGCGCTGGGCGGGCTGATGCTGCTGTCCGATCTGCACATCACCGGCGGCGGGCTGGACTATCGCCCTGCGGCGCTGGGGGAAGTTTGGCACCACTGGCATGTGCCCAGCCTTAATCTGTTACAGGCGATTGTGGAACGTTATGTGTTGCCGCAATTATGGAGCTATGTGCTGCTGCCATTGCTGCTGGCCCCAGCCTGGATCGTAGCTGTGATACTGGGGGCCGTATTGATCGCGCTCAGCTATGTACGCATTTCCGCCCACAAGGCCGCCAACCCCTCGCGGTAACCGGGATAGGCCAGCCGCACGCTCAGCTCGCGTTTGATGCGGTCATTGCGCACCCGCCGGTTGTCCCTGTAAAAACTGCGCGCCATGGGGCTCAGTTCCGCCTCCTCTAGCGGGGTTAGCGGCGGTACCGGCACACCCGCCAGTGTGCAGGCATAGGCCGTGACATCGGCACCCGTAGCAGGTTCATCATCACAGACATTATAAATGGCGCCGGGATTGGGCTTTGCGATGGATGCCTGCAACACGGTGGCGATATCTTCGACATGGATGCGCGAGAAAAGCTGTCCCGGCGCATCAATCCGCCTTGCGGTTCGCGCCAGCGCATTCACCAGCGCATTGCGCCCCGGCCCGTAAATGCCCGCCAGCCGGAAAATATGCACCGGCAGGCCGTGGCTGGCATGCAGCGCCTGCCAGCCTGCCTCCGCCTGCGCGCGCCAGGTGCTGCGTCCGGGGCCGGGTTGCACGGGCGTGTCCTCATCCACCGCGCCGCCGCCATGATCGCCGTATACACCCGTGGTGGACAGATATCCCACCCAGGCAAATTGCCCTGCGCGGCGCGCCAGGCTTTCGCCCGCCGCGCGCAACACCGGGTCGCCTTGCGCATCGGGGGGAATGCTGATCAGCAGATGCGTTGCCCCCTCCAGCCAGGCATCCGCAAAGGGATGCTGGGGACCAAAAGTCCTGATCTGCGGGTCATTGACTGGGGTGCGGTTGGCGCCCATCACGGCAAAGCCGTCACGCCGCAGCCTCGCGGCCAGAACTTTGGCGCTATAGCCAAGACCAAAACAGAAAAGCGCACTTGCAGGGACAGTCATAGGATGACTATTTAGGCCCATGCAGCACATACCACAAGCAGTTCTCGTTCTGGCGGCATTATTGGCGGCGGCGTCCGTGCGCCCCGCCGCCGCGCAGACAGATGCGGCCGAGGCCGCGCAATATCGCGCCTGCCTGGGAAAAACCGAAACCAATCCGGACGCCGCCTATGACGATGCGCTGGTTTGGCGTGACCGGGGTGGCGGCGTTCCGGCGCAGCACTGCGCGGCCGTGGCGCTGGTGGCGCTGGGCAAATATGCCGAGGCCGCGACGCGCCTTGCGGCATTGGCCGAAACGCCGGGCGGACGCGCCATGGCGCCGGCATTGCTGGGGCAGGCGGGCAACGCCTGGCTGCTGGGGGATTTTCCCTCTAACGCCATTAGCGTGTTAAGCGCCGCGTTGAGCGCCGGTTCAAAAGAACTTGCGCCGCTGGAAGAGGCGGATTTGCGTATTGACCGGGCGCGCGCGATGGCGGCGCTGGAACGCTGGAGCGAAGCGGAGGCCGATCTTACCAGGGCATTGTCGCTGGATCCCGAACGCGCCGCCGCCTATGTGTTTCGCGCCACGGCGCGGCGCATGGAAAACAAATTCGATCTGGCGCTGGAGGATTTGCAGCTTGCCCTGGCGCTGGGTCCAAAAGACCCGGCGGCATTGCTGGAACGCGGCATTGTGTATCGTTTGAAAGAACAGCCCGATCTGGCGCGCACCGACTGGCTGGCGGTGATAGCAGCGGAGCCGGAAGGCAAAGCGGCAGAGGCGGCGCGCAGTAATCTGGAAAAGCTTGATATGAAGGCGGAGTGATTTAGGGCGGGATGATTTTAGATTCAGTCATATCTTTGATTGTCATCGCGAGCCGCGTAGCGGCGTGGCGATCCAGGAGTCACATATTCAGGCCTTTGCGTGAGACTCTGGATTGCCACGCTTCGCTCGCAATGACACAGGGGGAAGTGATTCAATATAAATTCATCGCGGACAATCTAATCCCATTCCGCGCGCACGGCGGGATCGGATTCCTGCGCCAGATTTTCTGTGCGTAACGCTGCAATCATTTCCGCAGGCGCCAGGCGCCGGATCGCCCATGCCGCCATGGCGCGCACCAGCGGTGACGCATCCTTCAGCAGGGGTGTGATAACTGACAGCAGCGCGCCATCACCGCTATTGCCCGCAGCAATCAGACAGTTGCGTATAAACCGGTCACGTCCGGTACGCTTGACCGGCGATCCGGAAAAACGCAAACGGAATGCCGCATCATCCAGATGCAACAATTCCGCCAGGGTGTTTTCTGATATATCCGTAGACGGATGAAATGCCGTTTCGCGCGCCTGTTGCGCCCATTTGTTCCACGGGCACACCGACAGGCAATCATCGCAGCCATAGACCCTGTTACCCATGGGGGCGCGAAATTCGCGGTCAATATGCCCTTTATGTTCGATGGTCAGATAGGAAATGCAGCGCCGCGCGTCCAGCATGCCCGGGCCGGGAAACGCCTGGGTCGGGCAAATATCCAGACACGCCCGGCAGGAACCGCAATGGTCTCGTTCTGGCGCATCAAGCGGCAGCCGCAGTTCCGTAAAGATCGCCCCCAGAAACAGCCACGATCCAAATTCCTTTGATACCAGATTGGTGTGCTTGCCCTGCCAGCCCAGCCCTGCACGCGCCGCCAGCGGTTTTTCCATTACCGGCGCCGTATCGACAAACACCTTTACCCCCGCGCCGGTCTCAAAATGCAGCCAGCGGGCAACCTGTTTCAACCGCCGTTTGATCAGATCATGATAATCGCGCCCATGCGCATAACAGGAAATATTGGCATTACTCCGTAAACGGAGTTTCTCCATCGGGTTTTCATCCGGGCCATAATTCATGCCCAGCATGATGACACTCTGCACTTGCGGCCACAGCACAGATGGATCGGCGCGCCGGTCAGCTTTCGCCGCCAGCCAGTCCATGTCCCCGTGGCGGCCCAGATTCAGAAATTCCTGAAAATGTGTGGCGCTTGCTGTCGCGGCATCGGGGCTTGTTATGCCGATGGCGTTAAATCCCGCAGCAGCCGCCTGCGCCAGCAAGGCGGATTTTAGCGCAGCGCTGTCCGCGCCGTTCAAAAATCCAGATCCAGATAATGCGCAGGCGGTGTAAGCCCTGCGACACGATCCGCCAGAATGGGGCGAAAACTTGGCCGCGATTTTACCGGCGCATACCATTCCTTGACGGCCGGAAAATCATCCCACGGCACCGCGCCCAGATAATCCATGCACGATAATTGCGCCGCCGCCGTAATGTCGGCCAGGCCGAACTCTTCCCCCGCCAGCCAGCGCCGCCGTTCCACCAGCCAGGCAATATAATTCATATGCACCCGCAGATTGGCCTGACCGGCGCGGATCGTGTCGCCGGAGGGATTGGACGACTGGCTGGTCAGCCGCTTGTTCACTTTTTCATACAGAATATATGCGGTGACTTCGCGCTGAAATTTATGGTCAAACCAGGCGATCAATCGCCGTGTCTCGGCGCGCGATGCGGGGTCAAAGCCCATCAGGCGGCGGTCCGGATAGGCCTCGTCCAGATATTCGCAGATCACCTGGCTGTCGGGGATCACCAGCCGCTCGCCTTCCTCGACCAGCACCGGCACTTCGGCGGCGGGGTTCAGGGCCAGAAATTCCGGCCGCCGCTCCCACGGCAACTCCGTGCGCAATTCAAAGCCCAGGCCTTTCTCGGCCAGGGCGATACGCACTTTTCGGCAAAATGGCGAAAGCGGGATATGATATAAACGGCGCATTGACGGATTGTAGATTAATTTTCGCCAAGATCAAAACAACAAGGCCACTATTTTACTGTTGCCGGCCCGGCCGCAGTGCTATGTGCCGGTTACTGTAAATAGAAGCGGGGTTGCGGGCGTGCCGATTTTACATCTTGTTGTGCTGGCCATTGTTCAGGGCATTACCGAGTTTTTTCCGATTTCATCCTCGGCGCATCTGATCCTGACCCCGAAAGTGATGGGCTGGGTGGATCAGGGCCCGCTAATCGATCTGGCGGTCCATGTAGGTACGCTGCTGGCGGTGGTGCTGTATTTTCGCGCCGAGATGTGGCGCATGACGCTGGGGGGCCTCTCGCTGTTGCGCGGGCGCTATACCGAGAACGCCAAGCTGTTCCTGCTGATCAGCCTGGCCAGCATTCCGGCCTTTGTGGTTGGTGCGCTGATTGTCAAGCTGGGCGGCAGTGAGATGATGCGCAATGTCGAGCTGATCGGCTGGACGACGCTGATTTTTGGCGCGCTGCTCTATCTGGCGGACCAGTATGGCAGGCATCTGCACCGGCTGGAACATGTCACTTATCTGAATGCGGCGCTTATCGGCCTGGCCCAGGCCATGGCGCTGGTGCCGGGCGTCAGCCGTTCCGGCAGCACCATGACGGCGGCGCGCTTCCTGGGTATGGAACGCGCCGAGGCCGCGCGCTTTTCGTTTCTGATGTCGATCCCGGTCACCATGGCGGCGGGCGGCATGGGGGCGCTGGAAATCATCAAGAGCGGCGAACTGGAACTTCAAACCAATGCGCTGATCTCCGGCACGGTGGCGTTTTTTACGGCTCTGTTCGCCATAACGGTCCTGATCCGCTGGCTGCAGGCCTCCAGCTTTACGCCCTTCGTCGTGTACCGCATGCTATTAGGCGCGGGCCTGCTGATCTGGACGTATTTCTAGGCCGGTTTGCTGGCTTCGAACTGGCCGGTGCGGCGGTAGCGGTACAGATAGGTGGGTAGCACGACTTCTGCGGATGTGGGCTGGGTAACGCCCAGATCTTTCAGCGTCAGCGCGCCTTGCGATACGATATTATCCGTTTCCAGCAGGCGCACCTGATCCACTGTCAGCAGCGGCTTGGGAAGGATTTGCAGCAGCGCCGCCTGTATCCGCGCGGCAAAAAACGGCAAAGGCAGCAACAGCCGCCGCCGTCCGGTCTGTTCCAGCACCATCTCCATGATCTGTTTCATGGTGTAAATGTGCGGCCCGCCCAGTTCATAGGTCTTGCCATCACTTGCGGCGTCGTCCAGCGCGCGCACAATGGCGTCGGCCACATCTCCGGCATAAACCGGCTGCATCTTCGTATGACCGCCGCCGATCAGCGGCAGCGCCGGAAGCAGGCGCGCCAGCATGGCGAAGCGGTTGAAAAAATCATCCTCGGGTCCGAAGACCACGGATGGCCGGATAATCGTGGCGGCGGGGAAATGTTCGCGCACGGCTGCTTCGCCCGCCGCCTTGCTGCGCGCATAGCTTGAAGAGGACGCCGCATCCGCGCCGATGGCTGACACATGCACCAGCTTGCGCACGCCTGCGGCCGAAGCTGCGCGCGCGATGGCGGCGGCCCCTTCCGCCTGCACCCGGGTGAATTTCTGCGGGCCGCTTTCATGCAGAATGCCGACCAGATTGATCACCTTGTCCGCCCCGCGCATGGCCTGCACAATGGAGCTTTCATAGCGGATATTGGCCTGTACCGGCTCGATCTGACCGGCATCGCCCATCACTTTGAGATAGCCCGCCAGATTTGGCTGGCGCACCGCCGCGCGCACCCGCGCGCCGCGCTTGGCCAGCCTGCGGATCACATGCCGGCCGATAAAGCCGGACCCGCCAAATACGGTGATCAGTTCATTCGCCATCGGGTCATCTCACCTGTTAAGTGCGGTTGAATCAGCCCTTTTAACCTAATCCACTAGTGCAGGTATAGCATTGAATAATGCACTATTTTCCACGAAGCGCACAAATAATCCCAAATAATCTTTGACATTCCGGCCCTGCATGGCTACCTCAACGCCTCTACTGCCCCTAATGTGCCCAGGTGGCGGAATTGGTAGACGCACTAGCTTCAGGTGCTAGCGCTCGCAAGGGCGTGGAAGTTCGAGTCTTCTCCTGGGCACCACCCTTCGCCCTGCGGGCTTCGGGTGGCTTACGCCATTTGGCGTAAGACGCACGGAACCGCATCTTGGGCGAAGGCGTGCCCTTCGAAGCTCCCGAAGGGAGCGTAGGAGGGCTAGTTCGCCGTAACAGGGTTACAGCACATGAATGTTGATCTGCATATTGGCGATCTGCCGGATAATATCTCTTTCGGGAATTGCGTCGCCATCGACACCGAAACCATGGGGTTGAACCCCCATCGCGACCGGCTGTGCCTGGTGCAGCTTTCGGCGGGCGACGGCACGGCGCATCTGGTGCGCTTTAATCTGGGCGATTATAACGCGCCCAATCTGACGCGCCTGCTGGCCGACAAGGCGGTGATCAAGCTGTTTCATTTCGCCCGCTTTGATGTGGCGATGCTGAAACATTATCTGGGCGTTGAAACCAGGCCGGTTTACTGCACCAAGATCGCGTCGCGCCTGGTGCGCACCTATACCGACCGGCATGGATTGCGCGATGTGGTCAAGGATTTGCTGGGCCACGAGGTTTCCAAACAGCAGCAAAGCTCGGACTGGGGCGACCCGAACCTGAACGAGGCGCAACTGAAATACGCCGCAGGCGATGTGCTGCACCTGCACGCGCTAAAAGCCAAACTGGACGACATGCTGGCCCGCGAAGGCCGCACCAATATGGCCAAAGCCTGTTTCGACTTCCTGCCCGTGCGCGCGGAGCTGGACCTGTTAGGCTGGCCGGAAATGGATATTTTCTCGCATTAACGGGATGGGGAAGCAGGTTTTTAACCGAGAAACCCGGATAGTGTATTTTGCAAGACATCGGGATCCCTGGTCTCGCACTCCCAAATCGTCAATACATCCCACCCGGCGTCCACCAGCGCCGCGCACGCTTTGCCATCCCTTGTCCTGTTGCGCGCGATTTTGGTTTGCCAGTAATCGCGATTTTCTTTTGGCGTCCGCGCGCCCCGGCGGCAATCATGACCATGCCAGAAACAGCCATGCACAAAGATAACCTTCAGCCTGGATGCGAAAACCAGATCAGGTTTACCGGGAAGATTTTCGCCATGCAGCCGGTAGCGGTAGCCCATGGCGAAGGCCGTGCGCCGCACGGCCATTTCCGGCGCGGTGTCTTTGCTTTTCACCGCCTGCATCGTGCGGCGTCGTACGGGCGAAACGGTGGACATGACGGCGGATCGTTTGATATATCTTGCGCTGACCATCGCCCCTGCCTCCCTGATTCTTAATTTCAAACTGGTATTTCCAATTGTTTGGATTGTATCGCCCTATGCTTGATGAGACCTTGAAAGAATTAGCTCCCCATTTACCGATACATCTCGATAATGAGACTTGTGTGTATTGCGGTATAGACATGAATGACGCCTTACGCAGTAAGGAACACGTTATTGGCAGAAACTTTGTACCAAGAGGAAAACTGCATCAGAATTGGAATCTGATAGTCTGGGCTTGCAAGTCTTGCAATGGGGCAAAAGGACTCCTTGAAAACGATTTGTCTGCAATCTCTATGCAACCCGATGCAATTGGTACGTTTGCGGAATTCGATCAGACTCTTGAAGCAGAAGCACGGCGCAAGGCCGCCAACGCCAAGAGCTACCGCACAGGCAAAATGGTCAAAGACAGTGTGGAGCGTGGCGTCATTAAAATGCCTTTCGCCCCGGGCGTGGAACTTGCTATTAATTTTGTGGCCCCGCCGCAGGCTGATAGCGACCGTATCTTCGAACTTGCTCGCATGCAGGTCATGGCGTTCTTTTATTTCATCACATTCAAACCGGATACAAAAAGAGGGAGGTTTTGGCGGGAAGGCTTTCATCCGGTGATGGAAGCAAGGCGGGCGGATTGGGGTAACTCCGTGCATCGCGGATTCATGAACTCTGTCGTCGAATGGGAACCACGCTTTCTTGGACCTTCGGCCGACGGATTTTTCAAGATTGCGATTAGAAAACACCCTTTAGCCGATTGCTGGTCGTGGGCGCTGGAATGGAACAAACAGTATCGGATTGTCGGCTTCTGCGGTGATCGAGCCGCAGCCGAAACTGTGGTAAAGAACTTTGAGCAATTGAAAATTCATACTATTGCGCAAACGCAGGATGCATTCGTCAAGTATCGTGAGGAAGTTCCTATTTCTGAAAAGGATGACTGTCTATTTCACTATGATGCATGATGAACGTCCGTAGGTCTTTGTTTTTCACACATGGAATAACTCTCATGCGGCCCGTCGCATGTGATCGGTACGGTGCGAAAGCACCGGCTCGAAGATATACGCCGCCAGATGACGCACGACGGGCACGGCAACGCCGTCGCCGGTAAGATGGTAGGCCTCGTTATAATTGTCCGGCAGTTCATATTCATCCGGCAGGCCCATCAGCCGGGCTGTTTCGCGGCTTGAAATCAGCCGTGATTTTACGGACTTCCCATCAACGATCATAATAAGCTGGCGGCTGGACCCGCCCGCTGGCGTTCGCAGGCATCCGGCCACATCGTCGAATCTGATTTCAGCCCTTTGCACTTTGAAACCATCCCCGTCAAAGCGTGTGCGTTTGTAAACGGCTCCCACCGTCGGACGCCCCAGATTTTTTGCTTTCTCCACTTTTGCAAGATTCGCGGCGCTCATCATTGCCAGCAATTGCCGCGTTTCCACCGCGGTGTGCCAGCGGACGCCAGCCGGTTGCTCCTCGATAAAATCGATGAACCTGGTATTGCGTACCGGCGGCGCCGGGATATTCCACCAAATCCAGTTATTCCTGACGGCGGGCGCCAGCTTTCCATAAGCGGTTTTAAGCGCGCTTGTGTGCCAGACAGGCGCTGGGTCATCGCTGCTCAGATGTGACGGCACGTCAAGATCGTTGCGCACGGCAATAATAAACAGCCGGGGGCGGGATTGGGGAACGAAAAGCGCCGCATCAATAATGACCGCGCCGCAACGATATCCGGCATGCACAAGTGCAGAACAAATGGCGGCGAAGTCCTTGCCCCCATGTGAGGTGAGCGTTCCGCAGACATTCTCGATGGCGATAATTCGGGGCGCGCGGCCTTCTTTATGGATCGCTTCCATTAGCGCCCAAAATGGCCAGAACATTCCTGACCGGTCGCCCTTCAAGCCAGCCCCCCCACCCGCAAGCGATAAATCCTGGCAGGGAAAAGACGCCCAGGCCAGATCGCTTTGGCCGGGTAGGTCGCGCGATTCTATGCGCCGGATATCCGTTGTTAAGAGCGCGTCATCGCCCCAGTATTGCTGGTATACGCGGCTTTTCTTATGATCGAAATCATTGGCGAACAGGCAGTTCCACCCGGGCCCGAGTCCCATTCGCGCCATGCCGCCGCCTGCAAAAAATTCATAAAATTTACCCATGGCCGTGATTCTGACATGATGTCCGGTCATGGTCAACATTATGTTCTTTTATTGTTCTGGATTCGACTGGCGTTTTATAGTGCGATAAAGAGGGGGCGCGGAACCTGATCTGCTTGGATGGCCGGAAATGGATATTTTCTCGCATTAGTGTATGATTCGGTTTGATCAGACTGCCGGTGCAGCTTTACCCGATATGGGAAACCGATCTTGAGTGTAGAAAAGACAGTGCCTGAACCGTCCCCCAGCCTCACCATTTCGCCAGAACTGGATGCTGCGCGCCGGGTGCTGGAAACAGGTGCGCGGGCGTTAGTGTCTATGGCGGAGAGCCTGGATGGGGCGTTCATTGCGGCGCTGGATATTCTGGGCGCGGTCAGCGGCCGGGTCATTGTCAGCGGCATGGGCAAAAGCGGCCATATTGCGCGCAAGATTGCAGCGACCTTTGCGTCTACCGGCACGCCTGCGCAATTCATTCATCCGGCCGAGGCCAGCCATGGCGATCTGGGCATGATCACCCGGGCTGACGCCTGCCTGATGCTGTCCAATTCCGGCGAGACGCCGGAGCTGGGTGACATCATCGCGCATACGCGGCGTTTCGCCATTCCGCTGATCGGGATAGCGCGCAATCCAGACAGTACGCTGCTGCGTGCAGCGGATGTGGCGCTGATATTGCCGCCAGCGCCGGAAGCCTGTCCGATGGGATTGGCGCCGACCACTTCGACGACCGCCTCACTGGCGCTGGGCGATGCGCTGGCGGTGGCGCTGATGGAGCGCAAGGGGTTTTCCGCTGATGATTTCAGGCTGCTGCATCCCGGCGGGCAGATCGGTAAATCCCTGTTGCGCGTGGCTGATGTGATGCATACGGGCGACGCCGTGCCGCTGGCGCATCTGGATATGCCGATGAGCGAAGTGCTGATGGTGATGACCCAGCAACGCTTTGGCTGCGCCGGAATTATTGCGGGTGATGGCAATCTGGTGGGCATTATCACTGATGGGGATTTGCGCCGTCAAACCATCACCGGGGATCTGCTGCAAAAAACTGCGGCGCAGGTTATGACCAAAACCCCCAAAACCATTCATCAGGGTGCGCTTGCCGCTGAGGCGCTGGGATTGATGGCGGATAAAATCACCTGTCTGTTTGTCACTGCGGAATCTGCAACCGTTCCGCAGCCGCCCATTGGCATTGTGCATATTCATGACTGCTTGCGGGCGGGCGTCATTTGATGGCGAACACGATTACCGGTGGCCCGCAGGACTGGCATCGCGCGCGCCCCCTGCCAGGCAGTGGCGAGGAGTCCCGCCGACGTCTGATCATGCGGCTGGTGAAATTTGTGCTGCCTGCGGTCGCACTGATTTTTCTGGCGCTGATGGTCGCGTGGCCCCGGCTGTTCCGGGAAGAAAGCAAGTTCGAACTGACCACTTCCGAAATATCCGCAGTAAAAGACGATCTGCGCATGAGCAGCCCCCGCTTTACCGGGATGGGCGCAGACAACCGTCCTTATAGGGTCACGGCCGATGCCGCCGTGCAGGATTTGAACGATCATGAACTGGTGCGGCTGGAGGCGTTGCAGGCCGATCTTTCGCTGAAGGATGGATCCTGGCTTTCGGTCAACGCCAAAAACGGGCTGATGCATAATGGCCTGCAAACCCTGCAACTGGATGGACAGATCGAGGCTTATTCCGATTTCGGTTATGCATTCTATACGCAAAGCGCACAGATCGATTTGAAGGCAGGTTCTTTATATTCGGATCAGCCTGTCCGGCTACAGGGCCCATACGGCCATCTGCGCGCCAAAACCATGCGCGCCACAGAACGGGGGCAGCGGTTGCATTTTGCAGGCGATGTCAAAGTCATTATCTTTCCACGATCCGGTGGGGCCGGATGATGGGAGCTTTCACCATGCGATTTTTTTATGTCCTGTGCGTGATGTGTGCGCTGCTGACGTCCGGCGCCGTGCCGGTTGATGCGCAGGAGGCCAAAAGTTCAGCCGGGCTGGATTTCAAGCATGATTCATCCCAGCCGATTGAAATTACCGCCGACACGCTGGATGTGGCGCAGGCGGATCAGACGGCAATTTTTTCTGGCAATGTCGTGGCGATACAGGGTGAATTGCGGCTAGGTTCTGATAATCTGCGGGTTTATTATCGGGGTGGTGACGCGCGCACGGCGGCGCAGGGTGCGATTTCCAAGCTGGACGCCATCGGCGCCGTCGCGGTCAGTTCACCCCGTGAAACCGCCACCAGTGAATGGGCGGTCTATGATGTGGATACGGGCCAGATTACGCTGGGCGGAAATGTGGTGCTGACGCGGGGTGAAAATGTGTTGCGGGGTGAACAACTGGTGATTGATCTGGAAAGCGGGCAAAGCCGTATCGTGGGCAAACAGGGTAACGGCGGGCGCGTCAAAGGCCTGTTCGTGCCGAACAAGAAGCCATAATCAGGTTAAGGGTGCAGCGATGACACAAGCCAATCAGGCAGAAAAAGAAAACCCGGCAGGCGGCCCGCGTCTGGTGCTGGAAAATTCGGGTCTGGTGGTTGACCGGATCGGCAAGGGTTTCAATAAACGCCCTGTGGTGCGCGGGGTCAGCCTGAACTTGCAGCGCGGCGAAGTGGTTGGCCTGCTGGGGCCCAACGGGGCAGGCAAAACCACCTGTTTTTATATGATTACGGGCCTTATTCCTGTGGATTATGGCGTGATCACCCTGGACGGGCACGATATCACCCGTCTGCCAATGTACCGCCGCGCGCGGCTTGGCATCGGCTATCTGCCGCAGGAAGCCTCGATCTTTCGGGGCCTGACTGTCGAGATGAATATTCGCGCCGTGGTCGAAATGGTTGAATCCGACGTGTCCCGCCGCGAGGCGATTGTGGATGATCTGCTGGGGGAATTTTCCATCACCCATCTGCGCCGCACCCCGGCGCTGGCGCTTTCGGGTGGCGAGCGCCGCCGGGTGGAAATTGCCCGCGCATTGGCCACCCGTCCGGCCTTTATGCTGCTGGACGAACCCTTTGCGGGTATTGACCCTATTGCAATTGGGGATATTCGCGAACTTGTCGGGCATATCAAGGCGCGCGGCATCGGGGTTCTGATTACCGATCATAATGTACGTGAAACCCTGGACCTGATCGACCGGGCCTATATTATCCATGAAGGACAGGTACTTATGGAAGGCCGCCCGGATGAGATTGTCGGCAATGCAGATGTCCGGCGGGTTTATTTGGGCGATCGCTTCAGCCTTTAACCTATTGAAACCATTATTACCTATTCTTATGCTGGAAGCATATGCAAGAATCGGTACAACAGGGCTGTTAGGTCACCATGGCACTTTCGCCGCGTTTAGATATCAGGCAAAGCCAGGGGTTGGTGATGACCCCCCAATTGCAGCAGGCGATCAAGCTGCTGCAAATGTCAAACTTTGAGCTTGAAGCCTATGTGGAGGGGGAGTTGGAACGTAATCCTCTCCTGGAGCGCGACGAATCTGCCCACAAGCCAGATGCGGTCGAGCGGACCCCTCAAGAGACGGCCTATTCCGAAGGGCCTGAGAACGACCTGCAATTGCGCGATGACACCTCTCTGGTATCCGCCACAGACAGTCTGGATACGGATTATGACAATCTGTATGACGGCGATAGCGGGGCCGACCGGGCAATGGCGGATCAAAGCGAGCCCCCCTTTAATTCCGACTGGACCAGCGCCGGCACAGGTGGCGGCAGCTTTCAGGAAAACGAATATAATCTCGAAGATCGCATTTCCGCACAGGTCAACCTGCGCGACCATCTGCTCGGGCAACTGCATCTGGGTGTTCGCGATCCCCGCGCCCGGGTGCTTGGCGCGCAGATCATCGATATGCTGGATGAGGCGGGCTATCTTGTTGAAACGCTGGAACGGATCGCTGCGCGTCAGGGGGCGGCGCTTGCCGATGTGGAGGCGGTGCTTAAAATTCTGCAGGGATTTGATCCGACCGGTGTATGCGCACGCAATCTTGCGGAATGTCTGGCGCTGCAATTGCGTGAACGCAACCGGCTGGATCCGGCCATGCAGTTATTGCTGGAAAATCTGCCGCTGCTGGCGCGCCATGACCGTGCGGGCCTGATAAAAATCTGCGGCGTTGACGCAGAAGACCTCACCGACATGATTGCGGAAATCAAGGCGCTGGATCCCAAGCCGGGCCTGACTTTTGGCTTTGAACCCGCGCAACCGGTGGTGCCGGATGTATTTGTACGCAGGGGCGCCGATGGCGCCTGGATGGTGGATCTGAACAACGCCACGCTGCCAAAGGTGCTGATCAATTCGCAATATTGCGCGCGCGTCGTGAAACAGAAAATCAGTTCGCAGGACAAGGCCTATATTTCAGAATGTCTGAGCAATGCCAACTGGCTGGTAAAAAGTCTGGAACAGCGCGCCCGCACCATTCTGAAAGTGTCTGCTGAGCTGGTGCGTCAGCAGGAAGGATTTTTCGAACATGGCGTGTCACATCTCAAGCCGCTAAATCTGCGCACCATTGCAGATGCGATTGAAATGCACGAATCCACAGTCAGCCGCGTAACCGCAAATAAATATATCGCCACCCATCGCGGCGTCTATGACATGAAATATTTCTTCACGGCGTCCATTGCGTCCAGCGAAGGCGGCGACGCGCATTCCGCCGCAGCCGTGCGTCACAAGATCAAGGCGCTGATCGACGCCGAACTCCCCGGTAAAATTTTGTCCGATGACAGGCTGGTGGTTTTGTTGCGCGAATCGGGAATGGACATTGCGCGGCGGACAGTGGCGAAATATCGCGAAGCCCTGCGGCTCCCCTCGTCTGTCGAACGCCGCCGCGCGAAACAGATGCGCGCTTAAACTATCAATAATATCATGTAGTTAACCTGAAATTTGCTTTCGCGGGCAAAACGCGCTATCCGGTGGGATCTTATGCGGATAATTTGGAGAAATGCTGCTGGGGTTTTTGAACTGTAGCGCCTTTCAACAGCAACTTTACACCGGCTGACTGGACGCCAGGTTTTGACCTGCATGTTTGCAGCCGAGATGTTAAGGATAGAAATTTATGTCGCTTGCGGATATTTTGAAGCCTGAAGGGATAATCGCCAATCTGAAGGCGCGGGGCAAAAAGCAGGCATTGCAGGAGCTTAGCGCTGTCGCCAGCAAGTTGTGCGGATTCGAGGCGCAGCATATTCTCGATAAATTGCTGCAGCGTGAACGCCTTGGCACCACCGGCGTCGGGCAGGGCATCGCCATCCCGCACGCCAAGTTCGCCGAAGCCGACAAGGTCGTAGGCCTGTTCGCAAGACTGGAACAGCCGATTGATTTTGAATCCATCGATGACCGTCCGGTGGATTTGATTTTTCTGCTGATCGCACCCGAAGCCGGTGGCGCAGAACATCTGCGCACGCTTGCCCGCGTGTCGCGGCTGTTGCGCAATCAGGAACTGTGCACAAAGCTGCGCGGCTCGCGTGAGCGCGCCGCATTATATGCGCTGCTCACGGAGCCAACGGCTTCGTCGTCTGCGGCTTAAGCCGCAGACGTCTTCAACTCGCCCTGCAGGAATTGCAGTGTCAGATCCCGGTCACCGACACCCAGCAATGTGCAGTTCAGATCGGTGACGCCGATATCACGCAGGCGGCGGATGGTTGCGCTGATTTCTTTTTCGCTGCCAACACAGGCAAAATCGCTTGGGCCAGCGGCGCCTTCCTTGTCCAGCATGGCGCGGTAGGAGTTCAGGGTGCCGTACATTTTCAGACCACGATCCAGACGTTCGCGCACCGCCTCCTTGTCCGCAACAAGTGCGAACGGCATGCCCGCGACAATGCGCGGCGCCGGTTTGCCCGCCTCTTTCGCGGCCTTGCTGATTTTCGGGATGATGTGAGTTTCCAGCGTCTTTGGGCCGGTCATCCAGGTAATGGTGCCATCCGCATAAGTTCCCGCCAGCTTTAACATCACGTCACCAAGTGCGGCCACCACGACGGGTACGCCTTTGGATTCCGACACGGTGATCATGGCGTTGGTCTTGTACAGCTCGCCTGAAAACTGAACTTTTTCATTGCGCACAGCGGGCATCAGAACCTGCAGATATTCGCGCATATGGCGGGCAGGCCTGTCATAGGACATGCCCAATGCGCCTTCAATGATCGGCTGATGCGACAGGCCGATGCCCAGTGTGAAGCGGCCATTGGATGCGGCCTGCACGGTTGCGGCTTCCTGCGCCATGGTCAGCGGGTGACGCGGATAGGTAGGCACAACCGCCGTGCCAAGTTTGATGCGGCTCGTTTCGCGCCCGATCAGCGCCATCGACATCATGGCGTCCAGGCCGAACATGCTGGCGATCCACAGGCTGTCAAAGCCCATCTGCTCGATCTTTTTGGCCTGTGCGATCATGCCGTCAACCGTGCCTTCTGGCCCGATGCCTGCCGTGTTAATGCCTATTTTCATCGTTCGTTCTCCCTGACTGTTATTTTTTGTGTTTGGCCCAGGCCCGCACGGCTTTGCCGAAGGCCTGGAAAATTGCCGCATAGGCGGGGTTTTCACTGGCCCGCCATTCCGGATGCCACTGTACACCAAGTGCAAAGCCAGGTGCACCGTCAATCGACACCGCCTCAATGGTCCCGTCCGGCGCTACGGCTTCCACCTGCAGGCCTTCCGCGAGGCGGTCAATGCCCTGATTATGCACCGAATTTACCTTGAACTTCGCCGCGCCGATGATGCGCGCAAGACTGGTTTTCGCCAGCACGGTAATGTCATGCGCCGGTTCGTAGCGCCGTTCGGGCGTTGCCGCCGGGTTTTCCATATGCCCGTTCAGATGATTATGGCGCCCCGGCAGTTCCTGCACGAATTGGTGCAGGGTGCCGCCAAAGGCCACATTCATTTCCTGCATGCCCCGGCACACCGCCAGCAGGGGGACGCCCTTTTTCACGGCGGCGCGGATCAACGGCAGTGTCAGCGCGTCACGTTGCGGATCAGCGTGATTGTCAGTGCGCGGCGGTGGCCCGCCATAAATTTCCGGCGCGACATTGGACGGCGAACCGGGCAGGAAAACCCCATCCACCACCGCCAGAATTTGCGCAATATCCAGCGGTTCGCGTGTAACAGGGATCAGCAGCGGCACGGCGCCCGCCACATCACGCACGGCATTGATATATTTTTCGCCCACGGCATGAAATGGCAGATCGCCGATCAGTTTCAGATCGCAGGGAATTCCGACAATCATGGGGTGCTTCGTGGATCGTGTCATGCCGCGAACCATGTGGTTGAAGATCAGCGTTTATTCTGGGAGCCGGGTGCGGGATCAAGCAAGATAAATAATTTTGGGTCCAGTGGCCCGGTCGCGCGAATATCGCTCAGGCCGATCTGCGTGGTCAGGCCTTGCGCATCGATTACCACCCATTGCCGCAGTTCGATATTTGCATCGCCGCGATCCAGAAATGTCAGCGTGATCTCGCCTTTTTCCGGGGCTTTCGGATCGCGCAGTTTGACGCGCAACAGGCCGGTGTCGCGTTTCACCGCAACCACTTCACGTTCTGATCCCAATTTTACCTTGTCGGCCAATATCGGGCTGAGCGGGGTTGAGCCAATGGGATAGCGGTCAATCATCGCTTCCACACCCTCGCGCACGGCAACGGATGTGCCATCGGCAATGATCAGCAATTCCTCGGGTGGCGCATATTCAAAGCGCATGCGTCCGGGACGGTTGAGAAAGAATTTGCCCCGGCTGACCGCGCCATCGGGTGCGATCTGCATGAAGCCTGCCTGCAACCGGTCAAGCTGGTTGAGATAGGTGTTTACCCGGGCAAGATCGGCGCGTTGCTGTGTGTTCAGACCCGCCAGCGGGTCGCCCTGGGCCCATGCAGGGGCATGCGCGAACGCGCCCATGAACAGGAGCGGTGTAATGAGCGGCAAAAAACGGCGAAGAAAAAAAGACATTACGCTTTCTAACGCAATAAGCACCCGGAGTGTACCAGTTAGTTCAGCCCGCCGCTTATATGTGCATCCGCAGACGCCCCTTCAATGCCCGGCGGAAGCATGCGCTTCGCGCTGGGGCCTATAGGCTATGCGCTGGATCAGAAAATCACTGGAATCCGTAGTGATCAGCCCCGGTTCAATTTCCAAACCACTTTCCGAGACATAGGGGGTTGCGAACATTTCCAGCCGGTCAAAGGGTTCGCGGGTTGTAATCACGATCTGATGCGTTCCGCCGGCCGTTTCCGGTAAAAACAGGCCCTGCCCAATCTCAAGCTTGCCGCGATAGGCCCGCCACCCGCCACGCTCATGATAGACGGTACCAGCCTGCTCTGCTTCGCCACGATAAAAATATGTCACATCCACGTCCGCCCGCATGACAGGCTGATCAAAGACGATGATAATCTGTTCAGAAAGGTTCTGTACCGGATCAAATCCGGTTTCCGCCTTGACCGCAGGCGCGCTGGCCTGCGCGCCCGCCGCGCCAATGCCATCACGGTGCCTGCCGACAGCTACAGCGTTGGGCGAAATATCCCCGACATTCTGCGCCAGGATGTGCAGTCCGGCATCGATAGCGGACAGATCGTCCCCCATCTCCACATTTATCCACGAGGCGTCGCGAACAGGCCTGAGATTGGCTGGCGATGATTGCGCAAATGCCGCGCTCGTGCAGCACATTGAAACCAGGAAGATAAACCTGGCAGTGTAACCCGTCATGACCGGCTCCTGCTTCTATTCGTTAATTTTTCCCTGTGTCCAGGATTACAGCATGGTTAATTTGTCTTGTCCAAGATAATTCCATGCCACCGTCGCGTGTGGTAGAAACAGGAAAATAATATTCAGCAGGGAGAAAGAAGATGCGGGCGATGATGGTGCGGGAAAACAGTCTTGATATGTCAGTGATGAAGCTGGAAGAAGTGCAACTGCCGCCGCCCGGCGAAAAGGAAGTCCGGGTGCGCATTCGCGCGGCGTCAACACAGTTTCCCGACATTCTGATGATCCAGAAAAAATATCAGTATCAGCCGCCACTGCCCTATATTCCGGGCACGGAGTTTGCCGGCGACGTGGTGGCGCTGGGCGAAGGGGTCACGCAATGGAAAGTCGGCGATGCCGTGGTGGCGGGCATGCTGACCGGTGGCGGTTTCGCCGATGAGGTGAATGTCTATGAAAGCAGTTTGCGCCGCAAGCCAACGCCGCTCAGCTATGGCCAGGCGTGCTCGTTCCGCTCCGCCTATCTGACGGCGCAGGTCTCGCTGATCCGGCGTGGTGAATTACAGCCGGGCGAAACCCTGCTGGTGCATGGCGCGGCAGGCGGTGTGGGGCTGGCCGCCGTTGAAGTGGGCAAGATGCTGGGCGCGACCGTTATCGGCACTGGCAGCACGGATGCCAAGCTGGCCGTGGTCACAAAATACGGCGCCGATCATGTGATCAATTACGGCGCGGATTTCAAAAAGGGCTTTCGCGAAAAAGTGAAGGAACTCACAGGCGGCAATGGCGCCGATGTGATTTATGATCCGGTGGGCGGCGATGTGTTCGATGAATCCGTGCGCTGCATCAACTGGGGCGGACGGTTGCTGATCATCGGTTTTACGTCGGGGCGTATTCCATCCGCGCCCGTAAATATGCCGCTGATCAAGGGCTTTTCCATTGTCGGCGTGCGCGCCGGTGAATATGGCCGCAAGGATCCGCAAAAGGGCCGCGAGAATATCGCCATGGTCGATAGTTGGGCGGAGGAAGGCAAGATCAACCCCTATGTTTGCGCCGAAGTGCCTCTGGAACGCGCCCATGAGGCCCTGGCTATGATCCAGGACCGCACAGTGGTCGGGCGCGTTGTAGTGGTGATGTAGGGCCTATTTTCCGTCTTTTTTGACGGGGGCTTCGTCAGCCAGTTTCACGGCGACAAAGCGCAGGTCGCCGCCGCGATAGAGCAGCAGAAGGACGGATTTCTTTCCGGCCTTCTTTGCTTCAGCGACTTTGTCCTTTACCTCTTGCGGGGAACGCACTTCCTGCTGCGCCACCTCGACGATCACATCGCCGGGGCGTACGCCTTTTTCGCGTGACGGACCGGCATCATCAACGGCAACGACGGCGACGCCGTTGACATCGGCGCCAACCTCAAATTGCTCGCGCAGCGAGGTACTCAGGGGGGCCAGCAACAGGCCCAAATCATTGACCTCCGTGCCTGTGGGCTGTTCGCCGGAGGGTTCGCCGCCGGTTTCCCTGTTGGCGGCTGATTTTTCAAATTCCTCCAGGCGGCCCAGCACAACGCGGAAGTTCTTTTCCTTGCCGTCACGCCATACGATGACATCGGATTCCTTGCCAACCGCCGTTTCCGCCACAATGCGGGGCAGATCGCTCATTTCCGGAACGGGCTGACCATTAAAGCGGATGATAACGTCGCCTGCTTTAATGCCGGCAACGGCTGCGGGGCCGCCCGGCGTGACTTCTGCAATCAGCGCGCCGCCTGGTTTCAGCATGCCAAAACTTTCCGCCAGTTCATCTGTGACCGATTGAATGCGCACACCCAGCCAGCCGCGGCGTGTTTCGCCAAACTCCTGCAGTTGCGCGACCACATTGCTAACAATGTCGGATGGTATCGCAAAGCCAATACCGATCGAGCCGCCCGAAGGCGAAATGATGGCCGTATTCACGCCGATCACTGCGCCATCCATGTCAAACAGCGGGCCACCGGAATTGCCGCGATTAATGGCCGCATCCGTTTGCAGGAAGGAATCATAGGGGCCGGAATTGATATTGCGGTTTTGCGCCGAAATAATACCCGCCGATACAGAGCCGCCAAGTCCAAACGGATTGCCGATTGCCAGCACCCAGTCGCCCACGCGCATTTTCGATGAAGCGCCAAACTTTACAAATGGCAGGGGTTTTTGGGCTTCTACCTTCAGTACTGCAAGATCGGTTTTCGTGTCACGGCCGATAACTTTTGCGGGGAATTGCGTACCGTCGCTTAAATTCACGCTGATTTCGTCGGCTTTGCCAATGACGTGATTATTGGTCACGACAATCCCGGACGGATCAATAATAAAGCCGGAACCAAGTGAGGAAACCTTGCGGGCCGGGCCTTTTTCACCCTGTTGATCGAAAAAGTCCTTGAACAGATCCTCGAACGGCGAACCAGGCGGGAATTGCGGCATTTCATTCGCTTCCGGCCCCTGCACCGTTTGTGAAGTGGCGACATTGACCACTGCGGGTGACAGGCGCGCCGCCAGATCGGCAAAGCTGTCCGGGGCTGAACGCGCATGGGCGGCGCCGGGCATTGCAAAATTTGCGGCGAATATCAATGCCGCCGCTACGCTGAACATCCGACCAAATGACCGCATCTGCATATTCATAATCCTTTTAACTGCCATCGCTTATCAAGCCTGCCGCACATATTTATTTCCTGAATGAGGAAAAAGTGCGGCGTGATTCAGGTTGTTTGTGTTTATCGTGTTCCCGCCGCGCTGCCCTTGCCGCTCAGATCAATGAAGTAGCGGAAAAATTCACTGTCTGGCGACAGCACCATTGTGGTGTCGGCGGGCTTGAAGGCTTCCTGATAGGCGCGCATGGAACGGTAGAAAGCGAAAAACTCCGGATCCTTGCCAACCGCATCGGCAAAGATGCGGTTACGTTCACCATCGCCTTTACCGCGCGTGATTTCCGCATCGCGTTTGGCTTCGGCCAGCAGCACGGTTTTGTCACGGTCTGCGCGTGAACGGATGCGCTGGGCAATTTCCGCACCCTGGGCGCGCGCCTCTCGCGCTTCGCGTTCCCGCTCGGTCTGCATGCGGCGGTAGATTGCCTGGCTGTTGGCCTCGGGCAGATCGGCCCGTCTTATGCGGACATCCACAATTTCGATACCGAATTGCGCGGCTTCGTGATTCACCCGGTCGCGGATCAAATTCATCAGCGCTGCGCGCTCACCCGACAGAATCGCAAAAAAAGTCTCCTTGCCCAACACCTGCCGCAAGCCTGCATTCAGCAGCGTGGAAAGCCGTGCGTCCACACCCGCCAGCGTTACCACCGTCTGGCGGAATTTCAGCGGATCGGTAATGCGAAAGCGCGCGAAGGCGTCCACCACCAGGCGTTTCTGGTCCGATGCAATGACTTCCGCCTCGGGAATGTCATAGTCCAGAATGCGTTTGTCAAAGAAGATCACGTTCTGCACAAAGGGCAGTTTCCAGTTAAGCCCCGGCTCGCTGACCACGCGCCTGGGGTCGCCAAATTGCAGCACCAGCGCCTGTTCGGTCTGGTGCACGGTAAACAGGGTTGCATAAGCCAGCACCACAAGGGAGCCGGCGGCGATCAGCAGAAGCGGAAGGCTTTTATTCATTGTGCTTCTCCCGTCTGGTTTTTATTTTTCAATTCCGGCAGGGGCAGATAGGGCACCATACCGCTGCCTTTGGGATCGGTGATCACAATCTTGTTCATGCCGGCCAGCACCTTCTCCATGGTTTCCAGATAGATGCGCTTTTGCGTTACATCTTTGGCTTTGACATATTGGTCATGGACCGCTGTAAAGCGTTGCGCGTCACCATTGGCCTCTGCGATGGTCTGTTGCATATAGGCTTGGGCATCCTGCTCGATTTGCGCGGCCTCACCACGGGCGCGGGGGATAATGTCGTTGGCATAGGCTTCGGCCTCGTTGCGCTGGCGTTCCAGATCGGCGCGCGCCGCCTGCACGTCGCGGAAGGCGTCAATCACCGCGATGGGGGGGTCGACTTTCTGCAACTGCACCTGACTGATTTGTATGCCCGCATTGTAACTGTCCAGCACCTGCTGGGTCAGCAACACCACGTCCTGTTCGATCTGGCTGCGCGCTTCGGTCAGGATCGGGGTGATCTGCATGCGGCCAATGACTTCGCGCATGGCGCTTTGCGCGACGGATTTCACGTTTTCCGGCGCATTGGCCATATTGAACAGAAACTTTTCTGCATCGCTGATGCGCCAGAACACTGAAAAATCCACATCGACGATATTTTCATCGCCTGTCAGCATCAGGCTTTCCTGCGGCACGTCCTGGGTACGGTCGGGATTGCGCACATCGGTGAACGGGCGAAAGCCCACATCGACCCGGTTGACGTTCGTCACCGGCGGCGTCAGCACCGTTTCTATCGGGTATGGCAGATGATAATTCAGCCCGGGCTGGGTAATTTCAGAAAATTTGCCAAAGCGCAGCACAACGCCCTGCTGGTCGGTTTTTACCGTATAAAAGCCGGTTGCCAGCCACAGCCCACCCAGCAGGATTGCAATCAGACCCAGGCCGTTGCCGCCAATCTTGCCGCCAGGGAACAGATTTTGCAGCCGTTCCTGCGCCTGACGCAGCATGGCCTCGATGTCGGGGGGCTGTTGTCCGCCACCAGGTCCACCGCCGCCCCAGGGGCCACGGGGGCCTTGCGGGCCACGCGGGCCACCGCCATCGCCGCCGCCGGGCCGCTTGCCCCAGGGCCCGCGATTTCCGGAATCACCGTTTCCGTCATTATTCCAGGGCATAGGCGTTGCGCTCCACTGTTCTGATCCAGGCTCGTATTGGCTTTAAGGCTAATGCGGGTTATATGACAGACATGCCAGCTACGCAATCGCATCACAGGTCTAAGTGGCGCTTGATTGTGCGAATTTCAACAAGACCGATAGGATAATAGGTACATCACATGCCTGATCGCGCGCAAATCCTGCAAGCCCTGTCCCGGGTCATTGACCCCGGCAAGGGGGCCGATGTGGTCAGCCTTGACATGGTGCAGGGGCTGGTCATCAAAAACGGCGAAGTGGGCTTTTCACTGGAAGTCTCGCCCAGCGAGGGTGCGGCCAGGGAACCGCTGCGCATGGCCTGTATCGATGCGGTGCGCGCGCTGCCGGGTGTCACTAAAGTTGCCGTTGTGCTGACCGCGCATCGTGACAGCCCCTCACGCGCCGCCCCGAAGCCGCAGGCGCATCATCATGATCATGCACCGGGTCACAGCCACACCCACGCCCCCAAACCGGCGGTAAAACAGGCGGCCAAAGCGGGCGAGAAGCAAACCATTCCCGGCATCAAGGCGATCATTGCGGTCGCCAGCGGCAAGGGCGGCGTCGGCAAATCCACCACCGCCGTTAATCTGGCGCTGGCGCTGGCGGGCCTTGGGCGCAAAGTCGGGCTGTTGGACGCCGATATTTATGGCCCTTCGATCCCACGCATGCTGGGCCTCAAGGGCAAGCCGTCCACGACAGACGGGCACAAGCTGCTGCCGATGCAGAATTACGGCGTCAAATGCATGTCGATCGGCTTTCTGGTCGATGAAGACACGCCGATGATCTGGCGCGGCCCGATGGTCATGAGCGCGCTGACCCAGATGCTCAACGATGTGGCGTGGGGCGAACTGGACATACTGGTCGTGGACATGCCGCCCGGCACCGGCGACGCGCAACTGACCCTGGTGCAGAAAGTGCCGCTGGCGGGCGCGATCATCGTCTCGACACCGCAGGAAATCGCCCTGATCGATGCGCGGCGCGGCCTGAAAATGTTCGAAACCACGCATGTGCCGATCCTCGGCGTGATCGAGAATATGAGCTATTTCGTCAGCCCCGAAAGCGGCGAGAAGCACTATATCTTCGGCCAGGGCGGCGCGCGCGCCACCGCCGAAAAATATGGCTGCGATTTTCTGGGCGAAGTGCCGCTGCACCAATCGATCCGCGAAACATCCGACGCCGGTACGCCGATTGTGGTCAGCGCCCCCGGCAGCCCGCAGGCCCTGATCTATCGCGACATCGCCGAACTGGTCGCGCACAAACTGGATGCGGCAAAAAACGCACCCGGCCGCACCGCGCCAAGGATTGTGATTGAGTGAGGGGTGCGCCGCCTCACTCAATTTTGAAAAAACATCATAAAAAATGACTAAATTGTGTGCATTTCCGCGAACATGTTATTGCGTAACAACATAAAAAATGTTGACTGAGCGTACTTTTAATAATACTATTAAAAGTATGTTTAATCGTGCTGGGAAAAGATTATGACGAACCTCATTCTCGCGGAAACAACAGCCAGTATTTCTGAGCTGAAAAAAGACCCAATGGGCACGGTGGCCGCAGGCGATGGCGCGCCGGTTGCGATTCTCAACCGCAATGCGCCTGCATTCTATTGCGTGCCAGCGGCGGCCTATGAGGCGATGCTGGACCTGATAGAGGATATTGAGCTGAATGCCATCGTGGACGCACGAAAAGACATGTCTAAAGTCGCCGTCACGCTTGATGAGCTATAGCCTTGAATTCAAGACCGAAGCCCTGAGGGAATGGCGCGGGCTGGATGCGAATACTCAAAACCAGTTCAAAAAGAAACTCACGGAGCGGCTGATCAATCCGCATATGCCATCGGCGAAACTTTTCGGACAGAAAGACCGCTACAAGATCAAATTGCGCAGTGCGGGCTTTCGTCTGGTTTATGAGGTGCGCGAAGCCGAACTGATTGTCACGGTGATTGCAGTGGACAAGCGCGATCGCAACGCCGTGTATAAAATAGCCGCGAAGCGTTAGACCGGAAAAGGCTTTGATGCGGCCCGCGCCCACTCACATATTCGGATAGTTCGGCCCGCCAGCACCCTCGGGCACGGTCCAGTTGATGTTCTGGGCCGGATCCTTGATGTCGCAGGTTTTGCAATGTACGCAGTTTTGCGCGTTGATCTGAAAGCGCGGATTATTGCCATCGGCGTCACGGATCACCTCATACACGCCCGCCGGGCAATAGCGTTGCGCCGGTTCGTCATATAGGGGCAGGTTTTTGGCAATCGGCACCGACGCATCGCGTAACACCAGATGGCAGGGCTGGTCTTCTTCATGGTTGGTGGCCGACAGATAGACCGAGCTGGGCTTGTCGAACGACAGAACCCCATCGGGTTTGGGATAGGCGATCTGTTTGCATTTTTTCGCCGGTTTCAGGCTCGCATAATCCGGCTTGCCATGTTTCAGCGTGAACGGCAGGCCGATGCGCAGGGCGTTCATCCATAAATCCACACCCAGTAATGCAGTGCCGACGATAAGGCCGAGGCGGCTCCACAGCGGTTTGGCGTTTCGCACCTTGTACAGATCCTGATAAACCCAGCTATCCCGATAGGCCTGTTGATAGGTAGCGGGTTCATCATGGCTGCGGCCCGCCGTCAACGCCGCGAACACGGCTTCTGCCCCCAGCATGCCGGTCTTCATGGCGTTATGGCTGCCCTTGATGCGCGGCACATTGACAAAGCCGGCCGAACAGCCGATCAGCGCGCCGCCGGGGAAGGTCAGTTTCGGCACGGATTGCAGGCCGCCTTCGGTAATCGCGCGCGCGCCATAGGCGACACGCCGCCCGCCCGCCAGCATATCGGCGATCATCGGGTGATGCTTGAAACGCTGAAACTCATCGAATGGCGAGACATGCGGATTGGTGTAATTCAGATGCACCACAAAGCCGATGCTGATCTGGTTATTCTCCATATGGTACAGAAAGCTGCCGCCTCCGGTGCTGATACCCAGCGGCCAGCCAAAGCTGTGCATGACCAGACCGGCTTTGTGTTTGGCGGGATCAATGTCCCAGACTTCCTTGATGCCGATGCCGAATTTCTGATAGTCGCTGTCTTTGTCCAACTGGAATTTCTGGATCAGTTGCTTGGCCAGCGATCCGCGCACCCCTTCGGCGATCAGCGTATATTTGCCGCGCAGTTCCAGACCCGGCGTGTAATTGTCCTTGGGCTTGCCATCCTTGCCGATGCCCATATCGCCTGTGGCGACGCCGCGCACAGCGCCATTCTCATTGTACAGCACTTCGGCGGCCGCAAAACCCGGATAGATTTCCGCGCCCAGCGCCTCGGCCTGGCTACCCAGCCAGCGGCAGACATTGCCCAGACTGACTATATAGTTGCCATGATTGTTCATCATCGGCGGGATGGCGATATTGGGCACGCGCAGCGCGCCTGCGGGGCCAAGCACATAAAAGCGGTCGTCAATCACCGGCGTGTTCAGCGGCGCGCCCATGGCTTTCCAGTCGGGGAACAGCTCGTTCATGGCGATCGGGTCCATCACCGCACCCGACAGAATATGCGCCCCGATCTCGGAACCTTTTTCCAGCACACAGACGGAAATTTCCTGCCCGGTCTCAATGGCAAGCTGGCGCAGACGGATGGCGGCGCTCAGGCCCGCTGGCCCGCCGCCGACGATCACCACGTCATATTCCATGAATTCGCGTTCTGCCGCTTCGCTCATTTTCCGCCCTTTCCAGCTTTGTAATGCTTATGGGGCTTTTCTAGGCGGCATGGGGTAGCAGGTCAACTATCGATGCGGTCGTGGCGGGTTTGCCAGTCCGTCTTCGCCCTATGGGCTACGCCGGGCGCTGCTTAGGACTAACAGTCTCCACATGACCTTGCCCCCCGAAGCCCGCAGGGCATAGGGTGGTGCCGCCTGCGTGACTCGAACACGCGACCCCCGCATTACGAATGCGATGCTCTACCAGCTGAGCTAAGGCGGCCTAGAATAGTGTGTGCGGGTGTATCAAAGCGCCGCAGTTTGCGCAAGCAATCCCGCTTCCTGCTGATGGGATGGTCCGTCGGTGCGCCACTTTATGCTGTCAAATTCGCCACAGGACGCACAGTGCATGCGCCAGGCCGGGGCCGGTTTGTCGCAGGCCTGACAGCGCCAGGCGGGATCGGGCGTGGCCAGGGGGACGCGGGCAAGCCACTTTTGGGCTTCGGGGGCACCCATGCTTTGCGTCTGGGCCAGTTGCGCCATCAGTGTGCAGACACGCTGACTGGCGTCTGAACCCGACAGCGGGTTCAGCAATTCGCGCGCGCGGGCGATTTCGCCTGCCGCCAGGGCGGCCTCGGCCCCCAGCAACCGGCTTTCCAGATGTTCAGGATTTGCCGCAATCAGCCGTCGCATCCGCACCACGCGCTGGGCTGCTGTTTCATTGGGAACCAGCGCGGCATAGGCTACCGCCAGATCAGGATGAGGGGCCTGCGCCCAGGCCTTTTCCAGCAATCGCGCCGCCTTGTCCGGCTTGCCGGATTGGGCCAGCAACTTTGCGGCCAGAATGGCGGCGGGCGTCAGGTCGGGCGCGCCTTTCAGCGCGGTCTGTACGGATGTCAGGGACTGGGTTTCTGCCCCCTGTTCCAGCGCCTGGCAGGCTTCGGCATAGGCCAGAATGGCCTGACGCCGGGTGCGTTCCACCTTTGTGATCAGTTTCGTCTGAACGGCGCGGCCCAGGGTTTCGCGCGCCTGCGGCCAGGCCCCGGCGGCGCATTCAATTTCGAATTTATGGCGGATCAGCCACGGGCTTTTGGGTTGCAGTTTCATGGCCCGGTCCACCAGCCGCCCGGCATAGCCCATATCACCCTGCCGCATGGCCTGGGCCAGCAGGCCGCGCAGGCCCAGAAATTCGGTTTCGGGCGCCGCCAGCATGGATTGAAAATAGCCCCGCGCCGCCGGCTCATCGCCGCGCAGTTCTGCGGCCTGGGCCTGCATCAATAACGAAAGCGACGCGCCACGCAGCAGCCGGTCGGCGCGCGCGGCATAGCGTTTGGCGTCATTCGCATTACCAGCCGCAATCGCCGTCATGCCACGGGTCAGCGCGTCAATGCCGCTATTCTGGCGCGTGAGTTGCCCATGCGCCCCGCGCCAGCGGTCATAAACCCAGAATGGCAGGCGCAGCAGCGCATATAACAAAATTCCAACCGTCAGCAGCAGCGCAATGCTGCTTTCAATGCGATAGCCCTGCCAGTCCAGCTCCAGCCGACCGGGATTATCCGCAAGCCACGCAACGGCGGCGGCAATCACCACCAGAAGGATAAACGGCCGCAGCAGTCGGATCATCGGCGATCTATTCTCCCGCATTTTCAACAGGCGTCACAGGCGTGGAAGTTGCCGCTTCATTCAGCCGCTGCGTCAATGTTGCGCTCAGTTGCGCCAGTGCCTGTTCCGCCGCCAGTCTCGCGCGGGCATCGGTCAGCCAGGGCGCCGCCGCCTTTGCTGCTGCATCCTCCAACTCCCCCAGTTCTTTCACAGCCGCGTCCAGGTCGCCTTCTTCAAGACGCATCTGCGCGCGGGCCACACGCGATGGGGCGTCCAGGCCTTCGCGTTCGCCCAGCGGGCGGATCATGACCAATGACATGACAAAGGCATAGGTGCGGCCAGCCCAGCCCGGCGCAACATCTGATGCGGCATCGGCGCGCACAATGGCCGCCGCTGCCGCATCAAAGCGCGCCAGCAGAATGGCGCGTGTCGGAATACCGGTTGTGGCGCGGGTGCGTAATTGCGCAATCGACGGATCGGGTTGGGCGGCATCCAGTAATTTGTCCAGACTTTCCAGTTCCACCGCAAACGGCCCTGAACCATTTAGCGCGCGTTCCAGCTCGCGCAGGCCCAGCGCATAGGAAATGCGTTTTGCTTCGCCGCCCAATGGCTGCGCCGCCTGAATGGCTTCCAGCGCGGCAAGGCGCGCATTTAATGCGGTCATGGCGGTGTGGATCGCATCCAGACTGCCGGATATTGTGCGTACCGCGCCATCCAGTTGCGATATGGCGCCAGCATCAGCAGGGTTTGCGGGAACCGCTGCTGCGGATTTAAGCTGTTCGAATTCCGTTTCCAGCGCTGCCAGCCGTGTTGTCACCTGCGCCAGTGCATTGGCAACGGGCGCCGTGATCTCACGTTCCATGGACGCTGTAATCGCAGCTTCCGGCCCCGCAGGCAGGGGCAACGCCGCCGATTGCGGCGGCAGATCCAATACGGGTTGGGAAATTTGCCGCAAGGACCACCAGCCCCACGCGCCAGCCAGTACAATGCCGGCGGCAAGCAGGCCAAGCGCGATCCGCCGCAATGATGCGCGCCAGACAGTTGACGGATGTGCTTCTAATTTTTCCAATGCTTCCTGCATCACTCTGTTCAATTCACTGCGCCAGCAAGGCAAGCATTGCAGACTGCGATGGCGCGTCTGCAACTTTCACTGTCCGCCACGGAAGTTTATCCGCCACTTCGGCAACGGCTTCACTCAGGCAGAGTGCGCGGATGCGGCGGCAGGCTTCGGTCAGGCGGTTTTCAATAATCAGATCGGTAAAAATCTGCGCTGTCCGGGGCGAATAAAACAATACGCCATCCAGTTCACCGTTGCTGAAATGGGCAATGGTGGGTTCGCTCAGGCGCGTGGTTGGTTCGGATTCGTACAGACGGACGCGAAAGACGTTGAAGTTTTCCTTTTGCAGCAGATCCTTCAGTTCCCGCGCCACGACGGTTCCTGAAATATGCATTAAAATGCCCTCTTCGGGTTTTAGGGACGCCGCGACCAGTTGCGCCAGGGATATGACATCGCCGCCTGCGGCAAATACCTTGCGAAAGCCCATGTCGCGGGCAATGGCCGCACTGGCTTCGCCGACCGTGAATACGGGCACACGCCGGTTCAGCGAAATATCTGAAAAGGCGCGCACACCGTTGGCGCTGCTGAACAAAAGCGCCTGCACACCCTCGGTATCCAGCAGCACGTCATCGAACGGGGTGATACGCAACATTGAATCGATCAATGCGTCATGCCCAAGCGCGCGCACCGCCTCGGCCAGCGGTTCGGCGTCTTCTTCGGGCCGGGTGATCAGATACCGCATATCATCTTCCTTTTTATGGTAAGGCCGTGAAAAAATCATCGCCGCCGCGCATGCGCAACTCCACCCCTGCATCAAAGCCCATCCGGGACGCATCGGCAAGACTACCATCACGCACCGCCTCAAACAATTGTGTACCGTCGGGTTTGACGATCTGCCCGCGCAGATGCAGCTTTCCGTTGGGCATGATCTGCGCCAGCGCCGCTATGGGGGTGCGGCACGACCCATCCAGCGCCGCCAGAAACGCCCGTTCGGCCCGCACACAATATTCCGTTGGCGGATGATTTAGCGGGGCCAGCAGGCGCGCGACAGGCGGGTCATCGATGCGTGCTTCGATTCCGATTGCGCCCTGCGCCACGGCGGGCAACATTTCGCCCGTCAGTATAACAGATGTGGTGATACCGGCCAGGCCAAGCCGCTTTAATCCGGCCAGCGCCAGCAGGGTGGCGTCCACCTCGCCCGCATCCAGTTTGGCCAGCCGTGTTTCAACATTGCCGCGAAATGGCGCCACCCGCAGATCGGGGCGCAGGCGCAACAGCAGGGCCTGACGGCGCAGCGAAGAAGTGCCGACGGCCGCCCCCTGGGGCAATTCTTTTATCGATGTGGCTTTCGGGCTGATCAGAACATCGCATGGGTCTTCGCGTTGCAGCAGGCAGACAATCGCCAATCCATCGGGCAGCACGGTGGGCATGTCCTTCATGGAATGCACGGCAATGTCGATACGGCGCGCCAGCAGGGCTTCTTCTATTTCCTTGGTGAACAGGCCCTTGCCGCCGATTTCCGACAAAGGGCGGTCCTGCACCCTGTCACCGGTGGTGCGGATGACCTGAATTTCCACCTGTGCGGCGCTCAGCCCCGGATGGGCGGCCAGCAGGCGCGCACGGGTTTCTTCCGCCTGCGCCAGCGCCAGCGGGCTGCCCCGCGTGCCAATCCGGACCGGCAATTGCAGCGCATCAAGCATAAAAAATCTCTGGCTCCTGAACAGGCGGTTAATCTGTCATTGCGAAGCGCGAAGCGCTGCGGCAATCCAGAGTCACAAACGAAGAACGTGCCGTGCGACCCTGGATTGCCGCGCTTCGCTCGCAATGACGTCATATATGGAATAAAACAGTAAATGCAGTCTATCAGTATACTTTAGAAAGTTACGTCCTGTATGCACCTTAAACCGCTTACGCTGCTTGGTATTGAGACCAGTTGCGATGAAACCGCCGCAGCGGTCATTCGCGGGCGCCCTGGCTTGCCGTGCCGCAGCGGCGCGGAGACCGGTGGGGCGCGCGAAATTCTGTCCGATCTGGTGTTGAGTCAGTTTGACGAGCACCGTCCCTATGGCGGCGTGGTGCCCGAAATTGCGGCGCGCGCGCATATATTGACACTGGACCGGCTGATTGCGGCCGCCATTGACAAGGCCGGATGCGGCTGGGAAGGGCTGGACGGGGTGGCGGCCACAGCGGGGCCAGGCCTGATCGGCGGGGTCATGGTGGGGCTGGTCACTGGCAAGGCGATTGCGGCCGCGCGCAATATTCCGCTGGTGGCGGTGAACCATCTGGAGGGGCATGCGCTGTCAGTGCGTCTGGTGCAGCCGGTGGCGTTTCCCTATCTGTTGCTGCTGGTGTCGGGCGGGCATTGCCAGATACTGGATGTGCGCGGGGTGGGCGATTATGTGCGTCTTGGCGGCAGTCTGGACGATGCGGCTGGCGAGGCGTTCGACAAGACCGCCAAGCTGCTCGGGCTGGGCTATCCGGGCGGTCCGGCGGTGGAACAGGCGGCCCTGCGCGGAGATCCAAAACGTTTTGCCCTGCCACGGCCCATGCTGGGACGGCCAGGATGTGATTTTTCATTCTCCGGGCTGAAAACGGCGGTGCGGCATATGACCGCCGGGCTTGGTGTTTTGACGGATCAGGACCGGGCCGATATGGCCGCCAGCTTTCAGGCCGCCACAGCCGATGTCATGATTGATCGTTGCCGAAATGCGATGGCGATGTTCCGTGTGAAGCATGGGGCAGGTTCAGCAAACGGCTTCTCCACCCCACCCCAACCCCTCCCCATCAAGGAGAGGGGCTTTGCCGCTAATTCTGATCTTCCCCCTCCCCCTCATGGGGAGGGCCGGGGTGGGGGGCTTTTGGAAAATGCAAGCTCGTTTAGGCACACGCTGGTTGTCGCGGGCGGTGTTGCCGCCAATCAGGCGCTGCGCGGTGCATTAAGTGCGCTGTGCGATCAGCAGGATTTTATGCTGGCCACGCCGCCGCTGCGCCTGTGCACCGACAATGCCGCGATGATCGGCTGGGCCGGGATCGAGCGCCTGGCTCTGGGCCTTAGCGACCCATTGGACATTCCGGCGCGCGCCCGCTGGCCGCTTAATTAAAGCGCTGCAATTGCGCGCGCAGTTCGCCCTCGGGATGCGCCTGGGTGCGCACCACCAGATACCATTTACCGGTTGAAAGTGTCGCCAGCTGATCCGGGCTGATCACGGTTTTACCGGACATCAAATTATTGCGGCCCAGATCGCCCCAATTATTGCCCAGATCAATTTGCATGGGGGCGCTTTCACCGGGGCCCGCAGGTCCGTGCATCTGCACGGCAACGGGCGGGCTGTCCAGATCATAAAAGCTTACGATCCAGGACATTTGTTCGCCCATGACGGCAAGCTGCACACTGCCCAGGCCGCCGGTTTCGACGGGCGGCGCCAGATTTTTGCCGCGTAATACGCCATTATAACGTTCGGGTTCCGCCAGTGCCGGTTGGCCCAGCCGGAGAAGTATCAGGAGCAGGAGGCAGACTGTACCAGGCAACCTCCTATTGATGGCTGTCAGCATGGTGTTCCTCACTATAGTCGTTTCTTTTGGTTCTTGAGAGACAGCATGACGCGATTTTGCGCGCGCTGCAAGGGGCGCTTTTGCTAGTTTTTCAACGATATGTTAGAAAACAACCAACCCAAGGAGGGTGGATTATGCGGATCTGCTTCATCGTTCAGGTGCCGCTTGCACGCAGTCTGGAAAATGCGCAAGCGATTCTTTCGGCGGCTATGGCGTGGCGGCCAACCCTGATGATTGGCCCATTGCCTGTGAGTGATGATCCGGCTACGGATGAACGGGTGCGATCTCTGTCAGAGGCATCAGGTGTGCTCTGTTCGAAACTAGGCGTATCATATCTGGAGGTTTTCTCCGCAATGGCGTTTAATGATGCTTGGAAACGCGAAGCTGCAAGCGGCGATGGGACGCATCCGAATGTGGAAGGTTATGCAGCACCAGCCAGGCTGCTGGGTGGCTGGAGCGCCTGGCGCAAATGGGTTGCCGCCTAATTAATCACACCCCCCGCTCGCAGTTTTTCGATGGCTGCGGCATCATAGCCCAGTTCGCCCAGCACATCGGATGTGTGCTGGCCGGGTTCGGGCATGGGGCGTTTGGGGATGATGGCTTCGCCGTTGAAGCGGACCGGTGATGCGATGCCTTTTACTGTGCCGCCTTGCCCGTCCGGCACGTCGATGAAGGAACCAGAGGCATGCGCCTGGGGATCAACGACCACTTGGGAAGGGTGCAGCACCGGCGCCCAGACCAGATCGGCGGCGTCGAAAATTTTGCCCCATTCGGCCAGGGTGCGTTTGGCAATGGACTCATCGAACATCTTCACCATGACGGCGGCGTTTTCCTTGCGGTCGATGGGCGTTTTGAAGCGCGGATCATCCAGAATTTCCGGGTGTCCCACCACTTTGCAGATATCGCCAAAATCGGTTTTGTTGCCGCGCGGGATCAGCATCAGCCATTCGCCATCAGACGTTTTATAGAAATTGCGGGTGGCTTCATCGGCGCGTTCGCGCGGCGGGGTCGATGACAGCTTGCCGAAATGCATTTGTGTGGCCATGTCGGAGGCCAGCGCGAAAATGCCGGTGCGCAATAACGAAGTTTCGACGAGCATGCCGCGGCCAGACCGATCACGCGCATAAAGTGCGGCCAGAATGCCGCTGACCGTGGTGATGCCGGTGATGTGATCGCCCACGGCGGCGCGAATCGGTATCGGATCGGCCCCCTTGGGCGCGATCATGCGCGCCAGGCCCGAACGCGCCCAGAACGCCACAATGTCAAAGCCGGGGCGGTTGGTTTCCTCGCCCTGCAGGCCATAGCCGGTGACGCTGGAATAAATCAGCCGGGGATTTGCAGCCGAGATGGTTTCATAATCCAGCCCGGCGCGTTTCAGGGCGGCGGGGCGCACATTGGTGATAAACACATCGGCCTTGCTGATCATTTCACGCACGATCCTGGCGCCCGCCGCATCGCGGATATTGATAGCCACGCCGCGCTTGCCGCGATTATCAAACGCGAACATCGGATTGCCGGTCAGTTTGTTGCGCGAAACGCCCTGAAACGCCTTGCGCACGGGATCGCCGCCAAGTTCTTCGATCTTGATGACCTCGGCGCCCCAATCGGAGAGCACCATGGCGGCGGATGGCGCCGCCATATAGGTTGCCAGTTCAACGACTTTTACGCCTTCCAGCATCTGCTGTTCCTTTCTTGTTTTGATTTCATCAGTATACGGTCATACAGCTCATACAGGGCAAAGCCTGTCACCATCGCCAGTACAAAAATGACCGCTTCGCTGCGCCCCAGCGCCAGCACCGCCAGCGCAGGCCCAGGGCACAGCCCGGCAATGCCCCAGCCAATGCCGAACAAACCGCCCCCGATAATCAGGCGCGCATCCAGATCGGTGCGGGTTGGCACCTGAAACGCATCCGCCAATACGGGGCGCGGACGGCGCAACACCAGGCGATAGCCAATGGCGGCAACACCTGCGCCGCCGCCCATGACAAAGGCGAGGCTCGGGTCCCAGTTTCCGGCCAGATCCAGGAAGGACAGCACCTTGGCCGGGTTCACCATCTGGGCAATGGTCAGGCCAATGCCGAACACGATGCCAACCGCAAAGGCGGCAATGATTTTGTTCATATCACGCCTCCATCACATGACGGATGATATATATGGTCGCAAATCCGGTGAACATGAACGCACCCGTCGCCACCAGGGATCGCACCGACAGACGCGAGACGCCGCACACGCCGTGACCGCTGGTGCAACCACCGCCCAGCCGCGTGCCAAAGCCGACGATTAATCCCGCCGCGATCAACCCCAGCGGCGAAGCCATGGGAAACTGGATATCGGGAAGCTGGCCGCCCAGCGCGATATAGACCAGCGGCCCGGCAATCAGCCCAAGTATAAAGGCCAGCCGCCATTGCCAATCTCCGGCAACCGGCACAATCAGCCCGCCGGCAATGCCACTGACGCCGGCAATGCGGCCATTGAGCAGCATGAACAATACGGCAGACAGGCCGATCAGCATGCCGCCGATCAATGCGCTTATGGGGGTGAAATTTTCCACTGTTACTTCCTCTAAGCATAATAATTTTAGATGAGGGCGCTCTCTTCGTCCTTCGTTATTGCGAGGAGCGCAGCGACGCGGCAATCCAGAGTCTCACGCAAATGCCTGAGTTTGTGACTCCTTTGCCAGCCGTAGCCTTCTTGCGAAGGCTTGGTGGATTGCCGCGCTTCGCTCGCAATGACGCATTAAGTTACGCCATAACCCCCGCAAGTTTCGCAATGCCGTCCAGCCGGGTTTTGAATTCATCCAGCCCGCGCCCGCCAACCATATGCACCACCTGTTCAACACCCACATCTTCATAGCGTTTGAAGCGGTCCGCGTCGCGCGCGGGGGCGTTTGGCATCACATAGATTTTGACATCCTTGCGCTTGCGTCCCGCATTGGCCAGCAGCTCATCCAGCCGCTTCAGTTTGGCGGGCATATCCTCCGGCATCAGGCTGGCGCCTATCCAGCCCTGGCCGATATCGGCAACCCGCTTTAACGCCGGCTCGCTTTCCCCGCCAAAGAAGATCGGGGGATGCGGTTTTTGCACCGGCTTGGGATTTTGCAGGCTTGGCGGCAGCGTGAACAGTTTGCCCTTATGCTGCGACACTTCATCACACCACAGGGTTTTCATCACCTCAATACATTCGCGGGTGCGTGTGCCACGATCGGCAAAGGGAATGCCCAGCGCGTCAAACTCTTCCTTCAGCCAGCCGACGCCAACGCCAAGATTAAGCCGCCCGCCCGACAGATAATCGACATCGGACACAGCCTTGGCGGTATAGATCGGCGCGCGTTGCGGCACCAGCGCGATGGCGGTGCCGATGCGGATGCGCTTGGTGTGCGCCGCCAAAAAAGCCAGCGCAATAAACGGGTCCAGCATGCCATGGCGAAAGCCGGTGATCTTGCCGTCTTCCGAATAAGGATAGCGTGAGGCGTATTCCTCGAAAAACAGCACATGTTCGGGCACCCACAGGGCGGCAAAGCCGCGCTCCTCAATGGCCTGGCCCATGGCCGCTATCTGATCAGGCGGCGTTGCGCCGCTGGTGCTGCAAAAAATACCGACCTCAACCATGATGTCCTCCCTTTAGTGTTATTTTGATTAAGTGTACGGCGCTGTGCTAGCCTTACGCAACAATAAGCCACATATCAGGGAGGCGCGCATGCAGTACGGCATTTCCATGTTTCCAACGGATTACTCCATCACCCCCGCCGAACTGGCGGCCGCCGCAGAAGCGCGCGGGTTTGAGTCGATCTGGTTCCCGGAACATTCGCATATTCCCGTGTCGCGAAAATCGCCCTGGCCGGGCGGGCCGGAACTGCCCAAACCCTATTATGATGTCATGGATCCATTTGTGGCGCTGGCCACCGCCGCCGCCGTGACGAAAAAAATCAGGCTGGCGACGGGCATCTGCCTGGTGATCCAGCGCGATCCCATTCAGACCGCCAAGCAGATTTGCAGCCTGGACACGCTTTCCGGCGGGCGCTTTATTTTTGGCGTGGGCGCGGGCTGGAACGCCGAGGAAATGGCCGATCATGGCACAAAATTTGAGGAACGCATGGATGTGATGCGCGAACGCATCGAGGCGATCAAGCTGATCTGTTCCAAGAGCAAGCCGGAATATCACGGCAAGCATGTGAATTTCGAGCCGTTCATGACCTGGCCGAAGACCGTGCAGAAACCGCACCCGCCGGTGCTGGTGGGCGGCGGTTATCCGCATGGCGCGCGGCGTGCGGCGGAATATGGCGATGGCTGGATGCCGATTACCGGGCGCGGCGACATCATCGCCGCCATTCCAAAATTCCGCCAGATGGTGGCCGAAAACGACCGCGACCCGGACACGGTTGAAATCACCGTATTTGGCGTTGCGCCGGACGCCGAAAAAATCAAGCCCTATGGCGATGCAGGCGTGAAACGGGTGATTTTCGGGCTGCCGTCAGAAGGATCAGAGGCCATCATCCCGCTGCTCGACAAGATGGCCGAAGTCATACAGAAGTCAAAGTGAGGAAAACCGGATGCAGCTTGGAAAATTGGGCGTATGGCAGTTTACCGATGGCATGACGGCGGCCGAGGCGGCGGCGTTCGCCCAACGGGTTGAAAAATGGGGCTATAGCGCGCTATGGATACCCGAAGCGACCGGGCGCGAGCCGTTCGCCCATGCGGCCTGGCTGCTGGCCAACACAAAAACGCTGATTGTTGCGACCGGCATTGCCAATATCTATGCGCGTGATGCGCGCGCTTCGGTCAGTGGCCAGAATACGCTGGCGGAACAATCTGGCGGGCGTTTCCTGCTCGGGCTGGGCGTGTCGCATGTGCCGCTGGTGGAAGGCGTGCGCGGGCATAGCTATGGCGCGCCTGTGGCCACGATGAAGGCCTATCTGGAAGCCATGAAAGGCGGCGCGCCCTATAGCGCCGTGCCCCCGGTTGAGGCGCCGCTGACGGTGATCGCAGCCCTTGGCCCGAAAATGCTGGAACTGGCGAAAACCCACGCGGCTGGCGCGCACCCCTATCTGGTGACGCCGGAACATACCGCGCAGGCGCGCAAAATTCTGGGCGCGGGTCCGATGCTATGCGTGGAACAAATGGTGCTGCGCGAAACCGATCCGGTCAAGGCGCGCGATGTGGCGCGCAGCACCATCGGATTTTATCTGGTGCTGCCCAATTACCGGAATAATTTATTGCGGCTGGGCTATAGCGCGGAAGAAATCGATGGCAAGAGCGACCGTGTCACGGATGCAATCGTCGCCTGGGGCGACGCAAAGACGATCCGTACCCGGATCGATGCGCATTTTCAGGCTGGCGCCAGCCATGTCTGCATTCAGGCGATCCCGCCTGCGGGGGGCCGCATGGCCGATGATGTGCTGCTGGCGGAACTGGCGCCAGGCGGGTAGGGTTGCGCTTCAACCTGAACAGAAAACGGTCTAACGCAGACTGGCGGTTTCCGGGGGTTTTTGCGCTAGCGCCGCACGTTCTTGGCCGACGGCGTCACGCAGTTTTTTGAATTGCGTCAGCTCGCTGCCCGATAGCGCCTGTGCGGTAGGCAGCTTCATGCTTTGCGGGTTGACCTGGTTGCCATAGGCCAGCACTTCGTAATGCAGATGGGGGCCGGTTGAACGCCCGGTTGACCCGGTATAGCCGATGATCTGCCCCTGGCGAACCCGCATGCCCTTGCGAATGCCCTTGCCGAAGCCGGACAAATGTCCATATGCGGTGCTGTAACCATCATTATGACGTATACGGATATATTTTCCGTAAGCGCCATTCCAGCCTGCCATTTCGACAAAGCCCTGGCCGGCCGCCATGACAGGAGTGCCGGTTGCGGTGGCGAAATCCAGGCCTTTATGCATGCGGGTATAGCCCAAAATCGGATGTTTGCGCATGCCAAAGCGCGATGAAAGTTTCGCGCCGTCCACCGGCGTTTTCATCAGCGCTTTTTGCGCACCATGACCATTCTGGTCGAAATATCCCGGTTCTCCGTCATCACCGGGCGCAAAGCGGAACAGTTCCTTGCGTTCATTGCCAATCGTCAGCGCTGCATAGCGGATGGCGCCGGTGCGCGCCACGCGGCCATTTTCATCCATGTCGCGATCATACAGAACATCAAAGCTGTCGCCGGGCTGGATGTCGCGCTGAAAGTCGACGTCATAGCTGAACAGACGAATCATCTCGACGATAATTTCGGGACGGATCTTCACGGCCAGCGCAGATTCAAACAGGCTGGATTCAATCTGTGCACTGACTAACCGGCTTGTCTGCGTAAGCGGGCGCACAACTTCCTGGCTGGCAAAGCCGCCATTTTCCTTGCGCTTGGCGACGACCATGCGGTCTGCACCGGCTACAATCGATACGCCGGCCAGTTGTGCGCTCTGCGCCGTGTGTCCGGTGTCCGCAGTTTTTGCCGGCGTCAGAATAACACTTAGCTGCTGGCCAACATGCAGATCGCGCGGATCAAAGAATTTTTTGATGGCTGCTACGGCCTGCGCCGCCTCGTCCCAGGATACGCCACCTTCGGTCAAGAGGCTTTGCAGCGTGTCGCCCCTGGTGACCGTCATGGTTTGCGCGCCCAGCGGAAAACGCCCGGATGCGACTTTGCCAGGGGCCGTTTTCATTACAGTCAGGGGGGGCAAAATTTCCGAAACCACGGGGGCGGCTGGATAGGCGGGGCCTTGCGTTTCATACGAAAACAGCGCGGGAAAATGGGCCGAAAGACGGTCGAATGAGGCAATCTGTCCAAATGTTGCAAGCGCGATTACTGGCAGTAATACTGCGCCAAAGGGCAGTTTTTGCGCCTGTTTGGCCGTTATGCCGGTCTGTCCCCTGGGGATGTTGCGATGTGTAACTGACCCTTGCGGGCGCTTTGGATATGCCTTTTCGTCCTGGCTGGATGCCATGGCGACTATTCCCCTCATGTTTTTTCCAGTGCGTGACCTTTGCCCTGTTCTGTCGGGCGAATTCACGAATCACGCATCTGACCGCACGAAAACGTAGTTAAAATGCCCGCCAAAGCACGGCGCGTCAATGTGCTATGGCGATTAGCCGCGATTAATTAACCAATCTCTATGGCGATAATGTGGCGTTCTTAACCATCTTGGGAATTGGTTAAAATAAAATGAATATGTCGAGGAAAGAAAGATAGTTTGATTTTGGCAAAGGCAAGACGCGTAGAAAAGGTTCCAATAAGGGACGGTAATCCGCCAATTCAGACGGCAGATCCGGCTGAATATATCTAAATTGAAAAAAAAACTTAATGGCTGTTGACTCAACGGAGTGAGCCGATCTATATAGCGGTCATCGCGAGGCTGATTAGCCCCGCTACGGCACTTTGTTCTCTGGTGTTTGTCCTAGGGTATTTTTCCTGGGGTGTTTGCCTCAAATTCTGAGGCGCCTGAAAACCCGTAAGGGCTTGACGGACCAGATAATAAAGTGCACATAGCGGTCGCTTACCGGTCTCCGGTGCTCTCGGTAAATCTGGCCCAACAACGCGGCTCAATTGCGCGCGGTGGGGCTGGTTTCGCTTTGAGGCATGGATTCATCGCAAGATGATCGGCCATGCGCGCTATTTGACATTGTGGTTTAGGAAGGGAAACGTGGGCGGCGGTATGCTCGTTGAAGACATACTGCTAACTACGTTTCTAGATAATATAGGTGCTACTGCTTGATTCATGGCGACTTGTCGCTGTGGGTTGAGATAGTGGAACCTCGTCAAGAAGTACGTTTTAGCAGAGCGATCAAACTTGAGAGTTTGATCCTGGCTCAGAACGAACGCTGGCGGCAGGCTTAACACATGCAAGTCGAGCGCAATACTATCTTCGG
>Ga0209867_1000023_pt1 | contig 68061 bp, 75 predicted proteins | sample GWRWmT4_4Nov14_FD_187197 | JGI IMG/M metagenome (GOLD analysis project Ga0209867, IMG submission 187197) | Sand microcosm microbial communities from a hyporheic zone in Columbia River, Washington, USA - GW-RW T4_4-Nov-14 (SPAdes) (version 2) | ecosystem: Engineered > Artificial ecosystem > Sand...
ACTTCTCGGTGGAAATTTGTCCCCCTCCAGGGTCAATTCTCAGTGCAAATCAACAGCGATAGCTATCGACGAGATTTCCTTTTCTTTTTACAGGACGCTCGGCGGTCAGGATTGCCCGCTGTTTCGCATCGATCAGGGTAATCGAGGTCTGATCCCCTGGGACAGAAGAGGTGCGGTAAACTGAGTGAAAATTGGCCCCGCAACCGCCGAGCGCCAGACTCAGACCGGCGGCCAATAGCAATAATTTATGAGAAACAGGCATCCCCCTACCCCCAAATAAGATCGGCGCGCACACTCCTTAAAGTTGTGTACAAAATGGAACACCCCAAAAATGTAAATGTCAACAGGATTTAATCGGTTTAATAATAATTGGCATGAGGGCGCGGGCGGGCCGAACTATCCGAATATGTGAGGGGGTGGGGGAACACAGAACATCCTTGCGCTTTCATATCCGGCGCTTCGCAGCCGCTTTGTACGCGGCATTGCGGTTACGCTTGCCCACGGCAATCACAATGACAATCAATTCGGCATCGCGCACTTCGTAAACCAGACGAAAGCCCGCGCTGCGCAATTTGATCTTGTAACAGTCTTTCTGTCCGGAAAGTTTCGCCGAGGGCGCATGCGGATGGATCAGGCGTTCCGCGAGTTTCTTTTTAAACTGGTCTCGAATATTCCTATCCAGCCCGCGCCATTCCTTCAGGGCTTCGGTCTTGAATTCAAGGCTATAGCTCATCAAGCGTGACGGCGACTGTAGGCATGCCTTTGCGTGCGTCCACGATGGCGCTCAGTTCCATATCCTCGATCAGGTCCAGCATCGCCTCATAGGCCGCAGCCGGCACGCAATAGAATACGGGCGCATTGCGGTTCAGAATCGCCACCGGCGCGCCATCCCCGGCGGCTACCGTGCCCATCGGGTCTTTTTTCAGTTCAGAAATACTGGCCGTTGTTTCCGCCAGAATGAGGTGGGCCATGATCTATACCAAGCACCATTAAAAGTACTTTTATTCATACCTTTAATTGATCGCTTTGTCAACCAGACTGTCACCAGACTGTCAACCATATAGGGCATTTTTGCGCCACCTTTCCGGCAATAGCGCGACAGATGGCCGCCTCGGCTCTGGCGGGGGCACTGAAGACAAGAGGCACGCCGCCGCGACCTGCTTTTGAGCGGCGCGAAGAAGCAGCATTTACTGACTGGTGCTTTGTTTGCTAAAACCCTTATAACAGATGGCAACATAACAGGGAGAGACGACATGGCGAAGAATCGCGTTTGTGAAATACTGGGCATTGAGCACCCGATCCTTTTGGCGGGTATGGGCGGCGCTTCGGTGCCCAAGCTGGCTGCCGCCGTGTCGGAAGCGGGCGGACTTGGGGTGTTGGGTGCGGCGGCCTGCGGCCCGCAATTGCTGCGCAAATGGATTCAGGAAATTCGCAGCTATACGGATAAGCCGTTTGCGGTAGACACGCTGCTGCCGGCCTCGGTGCGCCGCGACGACGGGAGCAAAAATTCCGATGGCCCCTCGCCTATGGATCTGCTGCCCCAGCATATGGCCTTTGCCGAAGAATTCATGAAACGCGAAGGCTTGTCGCGGCCGACCAAGGATCAGATCGCTGAATGGCTGGGCGAAGCCAATCGCGCGCCGGGCGAGCCGATGTTCCTGACCAAGGAATTTTTCGACGCACAGATGCAGGTCGTGATCGAAGAGCGCGTGCCGGTCTATGCAGCGGGTCTTGGCAATCCTGGCCCGTGGATGCGTGAGATGCGCGCTAATGGCACCAAGGTGATGGGCGTTGTTGGCGCGGTGCGCCATGCCGTGCAATTGGCCTCGGCCGGTGTGGACATGATTGTTGCGCAGGGCCATGACGGCGGCGGGCATAATTCACCCATCGGCACCATGGCGCTGATTCCGCAGGTGGTGGATGCCGTGGGCGGCCCGAAAGGCATTCCGGTATTGGGCGCGGGCGGTATTTGCGACGGGCGCGGGGTGGCCGCTGCCTTCTGTCTGGGCGCCGAAGGGGTCTGGATTGGTTCAGCCTTCCTGGCCAGCGAGGAAGCCAATCTTCTGCCGTACCAGAAACAGGCGATTGTCGATAGCAATGAAGAAAACACCATGGTGTCCAAATCCGTCACCGGCAAGCCCGCGCGCCTGATCCGCACCAAATGGGCGCAGGCCTATGTGGATGCCAAGATGGACCCGCTGCCGATGCCGTTCCAGTCGATGGTGTCCAGTCAGGTTTTGGCGGCGGCCCAAATCGGCAATCGCGCCGATGTTGCGCCGGGCTTTGCAGGACAGGGCATTGGTCTGATCAAATCGGTGCGCCCGGCCCGCGATATTTTCGAAGATCTTGTCGAAGGCTGCAAACGCGCCATCGCCAACGCCCCGCGCGAAATCTGATATTTTTGGGGACAGTGTTTATGCATTGCGAAATGCTGTCCCCATTAAATTATCCCTTTTAAATCCGGATGAAGCGCAGATGCTGTGCGCTGCGGCCTTCGGCTTGGGCCCTGGCTTCATATTTGGTTAAAGGCGCGCCGCCGCGTTCATGGCGGGCCTCGGTGAAGTCCGGATGGGCCTGTATGTGCGCCAGTGTCCATTGGCAATAGTCCGGGCTGTCGCTGGCAAAGTGCAACTCAGCGCCGGGACGCAGAACACGCGCCAGCGCATCCAGATTCTCATTCGAGATGAAACGCCGCTTATGGTGGCGTTTTCTGGGCCAGGGATCCGGAAACAGAATAAACACCCCGGCAATACTGCGCGCGGGCAGCGTCCCCATCAGAATGCGCGCATCTCCCGCATGAATACGGATGTTTCCCAGCCCCTCCAGGGCAATGCGGTGCAGCAGATTCGCCACGCCATTCACATATGGCTCGCAGCCGATAAAACCGGCATGCGGCCGGGACCGGGCCGCCCAGAGCAGATGGCCGCCATCCCCGAAACCAATTTCCAGCCACACACCGCTTGGATGATGTGAAAACAGCAGCGCCGGATCTTTGGCGGCGCACTCAAGCGGCGCCGACAGAATTGGTAACAGCCCCTCAAGCGCCTGCCGGGCGGCAATCGAAAGACGATGGCCGCGTTTGCGGCCATGCACCCGGACAGGCTTGTGTTGCGCGCCAGCTGTGTGCGCACTTTCCTGCATCGTGGACTGTCAGCGCAGTGCGGCTTTCAGGGCCTCGACCAGATCGGTTTTTTCCCAGGAAAAGCCGCCATCTGCTTCCGGCGCGCGGCCAAAATGCCCATAGGAAGCCGTGCGCGCATAGATCGGGCGCGCCAGTCCCAGCCGGTCCCGGATGCCGCGCGGGGTGAAATCGGCGACAGCGGAAATGGCTTTTTCCAGCTTTGCCTCATCAACAGTGCCGGTGCCATGCGTGTCCACATAGATCGCCAGCGGCTTGGAAACACCGATCGCATAAGCCAGCTGGATGGTGCATCGATCCGCCAGCCCCGCCGCCACAACATTCTTGGCCATATGCCGCGCTGCATAAGCAGCGGAGCGGTCCACCTTGGTCGGGTCTTTGCCCGAAAAGGCGCCGCCGCCATGCGGGGCAGCCCCGCCATAAGTATCGACAATGATCTTGCGTCCGGTCAGTCCCGCATCCCCATCTGGACCGCCGATGACAAATTTTCCGGTGGGATTGACGTAAAATTCGTCTTCCGGGCACATCCAGCCTTTGGGCAGAACCGATTCGACATAGGGGCGCACCAGCTTGCGAACATCCGCCTGGCTAAGCCCGTCCCGATGTTGCGTGGAGACAACGATCGAGGTCGCCTTTACCGGTTTGCCATTCACATAATGCAGCGTGACCTGGCTTTTGGCGTCAGGACCGAATTCGGGGGCCTTGCCCGCATGGCGGGCATCCGACATTGCCTGGAGAATGCGGTGCGCATAAACCAGCGGGGCGGGCATCAGCACATCTGTTTCGCGGCAGGCATAGCCGAACATGATGCCCTGATCACCGGCGCCGATATCCTTGTTGCCGGAGGCGTCAACCCCCTGCGCAATATCGGCGGACTGGGCATGCAGGCGGATCAACACCTCGGCCTTGGCGTGGTGGAAGCCTACCTGCTCATAACCGATTTTCCTGACGGTCTCGCGGGCAATCGCCTCGATCCGGTCACGCGGCACATCGCCGCGCACTTCGCCGGCCAGAACAATCAGATTGGTCGTTGTCAGTGTTTCACAGGCAACACGGGCATTGGGATCGCGGGACAGAAATTCATCCACCACTGCGTCCGATATCATGTCGCAAATCTTGTCGGGATGCCCCTCGGACACGGACTCGCTGGTAAAAAGGTAATCATTCCTGGCCACGGCCTATTCTCCCTCAATAAAAATCCGGATCGCCAGGCGATCACATTCCAGTGGTATACGCCGCGTGAGCACCCGGCGCATACGGGGCCTGACATATCATCTTTGCAGGCTGTACGGCCAGATTTATTGCGTCTGTAGCAGTGCGGAAATCCGCCCCGTGCGGCGGTCCCAATTTTTTGGTATTCAAGGGCTCTCCTGCCCGGCCAGCGCCCTGGCAAGATCAACCAGGCGTTTGCGCACGGCATTATCCTTAATGGCGGCAAAGGCGCGGTTAAGATGAATGCCCTCCGGCGTTTGTACGAAATCCATCATCATCGGGGCGGCGTCGCTTTCCATAAACCCGCTGGCGGAAACGGGCTGGCTGTCGGGAGCGTCATCAAAGAAGAATTGAACGGAAACGCCAAGCAGTTGGGCGATCCGGAACAATCTGCCTGCGCCAATGCGGTTTGCGCCCTTTTCATATTTCTGCACTTGCTGAAATGTCAGGTTCAGGGCATCCCCCAGTTTTTCCTGGCTCATGCCAATCAGCATGCGGCGCAACCGCACGCGCCCGCCCACATGCACATCAATCGGGTCGGGAACTTTCTTAAGCATGGACATAATCTCCTAATGATTTACTTCGCATCACCCAGAAGCTTTACTTAATCATACGATTATTGGTCAAGCCATCTATATCTATAATTGCATAATCAGCCATTATATGCACCCTTGGCCGGGAAATTTAAACATTCCGGTTGCTGCCGGGGGCAAAGCGCAGGGCAAGAACAGCCATTGAGATCAGCGCGAGCAGAAATGCGTAAACAATATCCCCCCAGCGTGCATATGGCGTGGCCGCCAGCGCCCCAGGCAGGGGGCTGTCTATGACCCCCTGGACATTCAGCGCCAGGCTGGCCCTGCGGCGGCCATAGGCGTCAAATAGCGCGGATATACCCGTATTGGCGGCGCGCACCAACGGCAAACCCTGCTCGATGGCGCGCATTCGGGCCTGTGACAGATGCTGGTATGGCCCGCCGCTATCGCCAAACCAGGCGTCATTGGTCACATTCAGCAGCCAGCCGGGGCGATGGTTCTTATCCACCACCTGGCCGGGAAAAATCGCCTCATAGCAGATCAGGGGGCTGAAGGGCGGCAGGCCAGGCGCGGTCAGGGTTTTCGCGCCCGGCCCTGCCGCAAAACTGCCCAGATCAACCGTCAGCTTTTTAAATCCGGCGGCTGCAAAAAATTCGGGAAAGGGCAGATATTCACCAAAGGGCACCAGATGCGCCTTGTCATAGACGGCAGGCACATTGCCATCCCCATCCACTACGACCACGCTATTATACACGGGCGGATCATTCGCACTGCTTGGCGCACCGGCAGGCGTTCCCAGACGCGGCGCGCCCGATATCACCGCGCCTGCGGGCGGAACAAGCCGCGCCATCTGCGCCAGCGCCGCTTCGGATTGCAGCAGAAAAAAAGGCGTCGCCGCTTCGGGCCAAATCACATGGGTGGGCGGCCGGGTGCCCGGCATAGCGGCAGGCGCTGCGGATAATTCGATCAGTCTACGGAAGATCGCGGCGCGCTGGTCCGGCTGCCATTTGGCGGCCTGCGCGACATTGGGTTGCACGATACGCAGCCGCACGCCCGGCACATCCCCCGGCGGGTTCTGTTGCAGCCGCGCATCCCCCCAGACGGTCATGCCCAGCAACAGCGCCAGGCCGCATCCAGCCGGGATCGCCATGCGCCAGGCGCCGGCTTTTGTATCCGCCAGCAGCGCGGGAAGGGCCGCCAGAGCAACAGTGATCAGACCCAATCCGTAAACGCCAAGGATCGCGGCGCTTTGTGTGATGGCCAGCAGGGGAAAAAAATCCGCCGCCCATATATTGCCGCTCAGATTCCAGGGAAAGCCTGTGAAAATATGCCCGCGCAGCCATTCCGCAACTGACCAGCACAGCGCCAGAATCAGAATGCGTTCCGGCCCGCCAGACCATGCTGATCTGGCGGTCAGGGTGGCGGCGGCGCTGAACAGCGCCAGACCGGCAGGCAAGGCCAGAACCGCGACAGGAATAAAATGCCCGAAACTGTCCGCATCCACTGTCAACGCAAAGCCAACCCAGTACAGGCCCGACAGAAAAAATCCGAAGCCAAACCACCAGCCGATGGCCGCCGCCGCGCGCCATGACCGCCAGCCCTTTGCGGGGCCAATCCCGTCCAGCAGCCAGGTCAACAGGGTGAAACTGACAAATATAATGGGTACATAGTGAAATGGCGCCAGCGCCAGGCTGAACCCCGCACCTGCAAGAAAGGCGGTGGCGAAGGCGCGGCTGCGCGGCCCTGCGCCAAACCATGCCGCCGCCGTTGCAATGGCTTGCCTGCTCACTTACTGGCCATTACCGGAATTTCTTTGCCCTGAGGCGGATGCGTATACCGCACGCGCAAGCGCTTTACCATGCTGGAGCCGGCTTCAAGGATTTCAAATTCCAGGCCGCCGGGATGGCGGATCACTTCGCCATTTTGCGGCACCCGCCCGGCCAGCAATGTCACCAGGCCGCCCAGCGTATCTGAGCAATATTCCGTATCTTCCGGGGCCAGCTCCATCCCGGTAGCCTGTTCCAGAACACTTACTTCGACCCGCCCATCCGCATCAAAGCCCCCATCTGCGCGCGGCGTCAGCGCGGGCCCGTCCACATCATGCTCGTCACGGATTTCGCCGACTATTTCCTCGATCAGATCTTCGATCGTGATCAGGCCGTCCGTGCCGCCATATTCATCAATAACCAGCGCCATATGGATCCGCGTCTCGCGCATTTTCAGCAGCAGATCGACAACCCGCATCGAAAGCGGCACGAACATCAGCGCGCGCTTGATTTCAGAAAGCGCAAAGCTGGGCCGCTTGTCCATGCCATCCGCAGACCAGCGCCGCAGCAGATCCCTGATATGCACCATGCCCACCGGATCATCCAGCGTGCCGCGATACAGCGGTAACCGGGAATGGCCGGAATTGCTGAAGCATCTGATCAATTCATCCGTGCTGGCGCTGATATCAATGGCGACAATATCGGCGCGCGGCACCATTACATCCTCTAGCCGCAACTGGCCAACCCGCATGAGATTATCCAGCATCATGCGTTCTACCGGCGTGAAATCGGCGCTTTCATCGCGGTGCTCGTCAATGACCTCTTCAAGGCTTTCGCGCAGGCTGTCGCTGCGCGCGCGGAATCTGCCGCGCAAATGCTGCAACAGCCGTGCGGGCAGCGAGGCTTCGCCCGCGTCTGAATTATCCGCGCTGGCCGCGGGAGCCGGGTCTGGATCAGTCACCGGGTTTTACCTCCCGGTGATAGGGATCCTTGACTCCCAGCCGCGCCAGGATTGCGGTCTCACGCGCCTCCATTACTTCTGCTGCTTCCTCTTCTTCATGATCAAAGCCCAGCAGATGCAGGGCGCCATGCACAATCAGATGCGATACATGATCCAGCATCGGCGTGCCGTTGGCAAGCGCCTCGCGCGCGATGGTTTCATAGGCCAGCACCACATCGCCCAGCAGGCAGGGCCCCTGCGCATCTTCATCTTCCGCCGGAAAGGACAGCACATTGGTGGGTTTGTCAATATTGCGGTATTGCCGGTTCAGATCGCGCACAAACGCATCATCGGCCAGGACAATGCTGATCTCATAGGCATTGTCGGCCCCGTTATCTTTATCTTCGCCTTCCAGCCCCTGATTGGCCAGCGCCGCACGCACAGCCATGGCCACCGTCTCTTCTATCATGGGATGGCGTTCCTGCCAGTGCGGGCAGGGGGTGCTGATGTCAATTGCGCTCATCGGGTGGTTTTAGAGCAATAGGCGCGAAAGGGGCAATTTATTTGCCGATATATATGCAATATCATTTATTATGCACAATGTGCACTAAAAATACATGGATGGTGGATAGCCATGGCCAAGCCGGAGACACAGGCGATTCCATCCCAGCGCCGTCACTGAAAAAATCACTTTCATAAGCCCTCTCTCTGTAAATAGTGGCAGGTTTCCAGATATGCCTTTGATGCGGGACCGATTGCCGCAGCGCCGAATCCTTCATGTGACAGAAAGGATGACAGGGCTTCTCTAGAGGGTGGTGGCCCTGGGTAACGTTGGCGCAATTCCTTGAAAAGATCAGGAACAAAGCCTGAGGTGTGCAAGGCTTCTCTTTGCTCTTCAGGAAAATGGGGATGAATGATGGCTAGCGCCAAATCAGAGACACATATTTCTCCTTTTGGGTGTCCGTGAAGCCGGGGCTAGCTCAATTTGCCCTCTTGACGGGAAACATGCGCTATTGGCAAACTATTGTTATACGATTGACATGTTACGTTTGACGTATTATCTTTAGCGATACATGATGTCATTGCAATGATCAGATCGTTTCGGGACCGCGCCACCGGGCAGGTGTGGATGGGTGCTTTCGTCAAACGCTTCAGCGGTATCGAAAAGCAGGCGCTGCGCAAGCTTGATATGCTGCACCATGCCCGCGCGCTTGGCGATCTGCGGGCGCCGCCAGCCAACCGGCTCGAGGCGCTCTCGGGTGACAGGCGCGGCCAACATTCGATCCGGATCAATGATCAATGGCGTATCTGCTTTATTTGGACCAGGGAGGGGGCCGAAAATGTCGAAATCGTTGATTACCATTAAGGGCGCCGCCACCCCCAATCGCGTAACCACGCATCCCGGAGAAGTGCTAACCGAGGAATTTCTAAAGCCGCTGGGCATGTCTGTGAACGCGCTTGCCTTGGCGTTGCGCGTGCCCGCGACGCGCATCGGCGCGATTGTCAAATGCGAACGGTCGGTGACAGCGGACACAGCGTTACGGCTGGCGCGTTTCTTTGGGACAAGCCCGGAATTCTGGGTAAACCTCCAGGCGATGCACGATCTGACCAAGGCAAGGCAGGAAAGCGGCGTGACGATAGAGCGCGACATCCACCCGCGCGCGGCGTGAACCTGTGCATCATGATTGAGGGAAAATGTTACGCGTCCTGTTGGACAAAGGGGACGCTACTGAGGCATCCCCTTTTCCCCAGACGGTTAAAATGGCTCTATAGTATCTCTGCCCCAGGATTTTCCCGGCCCTCGCGCGCTTCATAAGCGGTCGTGAGATGGCGCACTACATCGGCGCCGGTGAAGCGCTGCTCCGAGATGCCCCCGGATACCGCCGCTATTTAACCGCGGCGGCGCCCGCCAGGGCAATCTCGGCGTCCTGGTTCGACATTACGCCCGACACGCCGATGGCGCCGATGATTTTACCATCGGCGATGATCGGTACGCCGCCCTCAAGCGGCGCGATGCCGGGCTGGCCAAGCAGGCGCAGATTGACGCCGCCCTCGGCAATACGGTCCTGCAGGGCCTTGGTCGGCCGCTTGAAATTGTTGGCCGTGACCGCCTTGGCTATGGCAAAGTCGACACTGGCGTGCTGAACATTATCCATCTTGGAAAACGCCGCCAGCTTGCCGGAGCTGTCGACAATGGCGATGGCGACCGTCCAGTTATTCTTTCTGGCCTCCGCCTCGGCCGCCGCCAGCGCCTGCTTTGCGGTTTCCATCGAAATGCCCGGGCCATAGGGAAGCGGCAGCGCAGCAGCAGGCGGAGAAGGCGCAGGCGCCTGCGCCACGGCACCCAAAGGTACCGCCAGCATGAGCGTGGCGATTGCAGCAGCGATGAATTTGCGCATGATACCGGCCTCCGGGTTGAACCGCTTCACCAGGAAGCGCTAACAGAAAATTATCCTTTTTCCTTCGCCCGCGCTTCGTACGCGCGCACGATGCGCCCGACAAGAGGATGGCGCACCACATCAGAGTCGGTAAAGCGCAGCATCGAAATACCCTCGACGCCATGCAGAATATCAATGGCCTCGTTTAGGCCGGATTTCATGCCTGGCGGCAGGTCGATCTGGGTGGGATCGCCGGTGATCGCCATGCGGGAATTTTCGCCCAGCCGCGTGAGGAACATTTTCATCTGCATGGGCGTGCAATTCTGCGCCTCGTCCAGAATGACATAGGCATCGCGCAGCGTGCGCCCGCGCATGAAGGCGAGCGGGGCCACCTCGATTTCGCCGCTTTCCAGCTTGCGCGCGATCTGATCGCCGGTAAACATGTCATGCAGCGCATCATAGAGCGGACGTAAGTAAGGATCGACTTTTTCGCGCATGTCACCGGGCAGAAAGCCCAGCCGTTCGCCCGCTTCCACGGCGGGGCGCGACAGGATCAACCGGTCAACCCGGCCCTCGGCCAGCATGGATGCAGCGACGGCGACAGCCAGATAGGTTTTGCCGGTGCCCGCGGGGCCAAGGCCGAATACCAGATCATCACGCTTCAGCGCCTCGATATAATGGGATTGCACCGGGGATCGCGGCGCAATGCGGCGCCGGCTCATCTGTATCGTCACGCCCTCGTCGGCCATGGAATAGACACGCTCCCCCGCAATGGTTCCCAGCGCCATCCGGATGGCGGCCTCAACCTCGGCCTTGCCCAGCTGACGTTTGGCCTGCGCCTGTTTGTACAGATCACGCATGACGATGGCGGCAATCTGACGTTCGGCGGGCTGTCCGGTGATGACGACCTTGTTGCCGCGCGCCACACAGGCCACGCCGATCCTGTCTTCAATCAGCGCCAGATGACGGTCATGCTCGCCAAGCATTTGCAGCAATAACCGGTTATTATCAAATTCCAGCATCAGGGGCGTTTGTGCATCCCCGCGGGGTTCACGCTCCCCCAGAACCGGGCTCGCGCCCGTATCCGCGCTCAAAATTTACTGCCTGTTGCTAATGGGTTCATTCTGCCGCCGCCTTTGTGTGAGAGTGCACATTTCCTTGCAGGCTGTTCGATCCGGTTGAAATAATCTGTGTGCTGATAATTTTGCCAATCATGTCCGCGCCGCCTTCGGCGAATACCGGCTGCAAATACGGGCTGCGGCCGATGATCTGCCCGGCGTGGCGGCCGGGCTTTTCGAACAGCACCGGCAAACTGCGGCCAACGCAGCTTTCATTGAACCCAAGGCGCTGTTCGTCCAGCAGCGCCTGAAGCGCCGCCAGCCGCTCGGATTTGATATGTTCCGGTATCTGATTTTGCATCGTTGCGGCAGGCGTGCCGGGGCGCGCGCTGAATTTGAACGAAAATGAACTGGCAAAACCCACCTCGCGCACAAGGCGCAGTGTCGCTTCAAACTCGGCGTCTGTCTCGCCGGGAAATCCAACGATAAAATCAGACGACAGGGCAATGCCGGGCTGCGCCGCGCGGATGCGTTCCACCAGCCGCAGATAAAATTCCGCAGTATGGCGGCGGTTCATCACATCCAGTATGCGGTCGGAACCCGACTGCACCGGCAGATGCAGATAGGGCATCAATTGCGGCACCTCCGCATGGGCGCTGATCAAATCTTCGTCTACTTCGCCGGGATAGCTGGTGGTGTAGCGGATGCGCGCCAGCCCGTCTATTTCCGCCAGACGGCGGATCAGCTGCCCCAGCGAACAGGTGACGCCCTTGCCCGCATTGCCATGATAGGCGTTGACATTCTGCCCCAGCAGGGTGATTTCGCGCACGCCCTGCGCGGCCAGCCGCCTGGCCTCTGTCAGCACGGCAGGCACGGGCCGCGAATATTCCGCGCCCCTGGTATAAGGCACCACACAATAAGTGCAGAATTTGTCACAGCCCTCCTGAATGCTCAAAAAGGCGGTGACGCCCGGCGCCTGATGGCTTTGCGGCAGGCTGTCGAATTTCTCGGCCGCGGAAAAATCCGTTGCAACGGGTCTTTCGCGTCCGCCCCGCGCGGTAAAGGCGCGCGCGCGATCAATCATTTCCGGCAAACGGTGATAGGATTGCGGTCCGATGACCATATTGACAACAGGCGCGCGTCGCAGAATTTCATCGCCTTCCGCCTGCGCCACACAGCCCGCCACGGCCACCAGCATATTCGCGCCCGCAGGACCGCGATCCCGTTTCAAATCGCGCAGCCGCCCCAGATCGGAATAAACTTTTTCCGCTGCTTTTTCCCGGATGTGACAGGTGTTGAGAATGACCATATCGGCCTGGTCGGGCGCGCTGGCAAGTTCGTAACCCTGCTGCGCCAGCACATCGGCCATGCGCTCTGAATCATAGGCATTCATCTGACAGCCATAGGTCTTGATGAACAGCTTTTTCGGCAAGTCAGCCTTGCTCCGGGTTCAGGCGCATATAGGTAAAAATTCCTCCGGTGAATGTAAAATCCAACGGCTGAATGCTAGCATATGCAGCAAAAAAACACAAGCTAACCGGCCATTGGACCTGGGCTCAGGAACAATACGGCTTCGAGGGAATCACCCTGTTGTAGAATCTGGAAGGCAGGGTGGCCGGTTTCGCCTGCCGGCGCATGGCTGAGCGGGGTGAGCCAGACTTCCTTCTGTGCTGCGCGATAGTCCACAGCGATATAATTCAGCCCGTGATCCAGGGTGAATTTCAGCATCAATCTGTCTTCGGGCCATGTGCAGAAGAAATCATTTTTCAGATGGCGCAGCGTGATCTGCACATCCTGGTCCAGAAACTGAAACCCGGTTTTGAAACTGCCGGGCGGCGGGGATGGGCTTCCGTCTGCGGCAGCCATCACCGGTTCCAGATCGCCGCGAAGCTGGAAATTCGCGCGTCTGTTCAACCGCAGACGCAGGCCGGTGCGGGCAGGGACCGGTGCAACGCCAATATTGGTGATGGTAAACCGCACATGCAGCCCGCCGGGTGTAAGTTCAAAACGCTGCAAGGCCTGGCAGCTCCAATGCGGTGCGTGGGACGGATGCTGCGGATTCACACCTTCCTGATGCTGTGTCAGGGTGGCGCGAATATTTGATGCGTCCTGAACCGTCCATTCGCCCAGCGTGCCGCAACCGGTCATCGCCCCGGCATAGACGGCAGCGGGCAGGCAGGCCATGCTGGCGGCGACTTTGCCCGCTATGTCGCCGGCGCTGGCCGGCGCCAGCATTTCATGCGTCAGACCATCAGGCGTATGCCAGCGCAGCGCTGCCAGCGCCCCTCCGCAATCCGGCAGAATACTCACCGATAATCTGCCATCGGTAAGCCAGATTTTTCGCATTGCCTCTGTGCCTCGCGGCTTGCTTCGCGGCGTGCCTCGCGGCCGCATCATGCATTGCCGCTGCCGCTATTATACGGCCGCCTGCTGCAACCTGCTATTTAAATACGGCACCAATCGGTGCGTTTTCCGCCATTATAGGATTGGGCAAGCCCCGCCGCGACCAGCGTCTCAGCGATATCGCTGCCGTTACCCGATGTAACGCGCGCCAATACGCGCCCGCCATATTTATCCTGATCAATATCGCGCAGCCATATAATGGGTTCGGTCTGTGCGCCGACATATAAAATGGTGTGCAGTAATTCCCGCGCCTGGCCGGCCAATGCCCGTTCACGCGGACAGCGCGAAGAAAGTTCCGGCGTGTCGATACGGGCTATGCGCACATTCACCCGAATCTCCTGTCCAAGCCAGATGCGGGCGCGCACCGTCAGCGTATCACCATCAACGACCCGTTCCACCACTGCCTGCACCGGACCTTGCAGCCGCTTATCCATGCGCGCGCCCAAAGCGCCGGGCGCGAAAACAATGCTCAGCAGGACAGCCGCCGCCAGCGGGGCATATCGGCCCCTCCCGCCTCGATGCAGATGTTTGCAAAGCAGCAGCCACATGGTCAAATCACCTCTTTAAGTGTAGGTAACCAAAATATACACGTAAAAGTTATAAAGGACACTTTCCCTCCGAATCAACGGAGCATTCCAGGCGCCGATCATTATCAAAAAATAGGTAAATAGTCAATTAAAAAGGATAAATATCCTAAAATATATTGGAGCAGTGCATAAAAGCATTTTGTGATCAGGTTCGATCATGCCTGACTGCCTCAGTGTCATTGCCGGGAATGTCTTGCGCTGCCGCCTGACCCGATCCAGCCTGCGCTCCGCGCGCTTCGGCTGTCTCTAGATCGGTATGATTTTAAGTTAGACCATGCCATACACTCTAACCTGTCACCCCGGATTTATTCCGGGGTCCAGGGCCACATAGAAAGGCCAGAGTTTGGTATCTGGACCCCGCAACAAGTGCGGGGTGACAAGGTGGATGGGCTGAATCAATCCAAAATCATACCGATCTAATCCTGAAAAAAAGAGGGCCGGGGAGGGGGGTCAGTAAGAGGACAAAAGGAATAGTTCAGTCAGATCAAAAATTGATCTGGCTTCTTATTGGCGCTATTTCCGGGGCGCGGCATAGCGCGCCGGAAGGGCGGTGCCGCATGCCAATCTGATATTCATCGTTATGCTGGCCGGGCAATTAACTGGCTTACCCGGCCTGAATACCGCCTGCCTCAGCCGGTGCGGCGTTCGCGCTTGGAGGGCATGGGCTGATAGGCCATTTGCGCGTGACCTTCGCAATAGGGGCTGCCCTCGCGGGAATGACTGCCGCAAAAACGAAAGCCCTCATCGCCCGGATGTCCGATCGGCCATTTGCACATTTTGTCGGTGACTTTCAGCAGGGTGACACCCGGCCCGACCGGAATCTCGGCAAGGGGTATGACCGTGCGGGCTGGCGCCTCGGTTGCGCGCGGGGGCAGTACTTCCGCAGGCCGGGTCATTTGCGCCAGGCGTTCCGGGCTGTTCAACACCCGCGGTTTGGAGGGCCGCATGGCCGTGACACGCGCGGGCCGCGGCGTGCGTACCGGCGACGGACGCCCTGATAGTCCCAACCGGTGGGCTTTACCAATCACGGCATTTCTTGTGGTTTCTTCGCCCAGCGCGGCGGCAATCTGGCTGGCCGTCAGCCCTTCCGTCCAGAGTTTGGTCAATAAGGCAATTCGCTCGTCTGTCCAAGCCATCTTATCCCCTTCTGTTCGAGTTACCGGGAATCGGTTTGTCCAAATATGGGCGGAGATCCCCGATTAACTACCACATATCGTAGCATGAATGGACTGAACTACAAGATGTTCAATTACCCGAAAGTGCCATTTTTGTGATTTTCTGTGTATAAAACTGCCCGTGAAGCTTGCCAGCCCCTGACAGGTAAGCTAGGCATTGCGGATGCAGCAGTTCAGCGATCCCGCCCCCATCCCGCCTTTTGGCAGTGCCCGCATTCTTGGCGTAAACTGGCTTGGGGTTTGGACGCTTTACATGAAAGAGGTCCTGCGCTTTACAAATCTGTATCTGCAAACCATTGCCGCGCCGGTTGTAACCACGCTGCTGTTTTTTGCGGTATTCGCGCTGGCAGTCGGCAATGCGCGCCCCGCGGTGCATGGCATTCCATTTGCGGAATTTCTGGCGCCCGGTCTGATCATGGTGGCGATCATCCAGAATGCGTTCGCCAATACGGCATCTTCCATTCTGGGCGCAAAAATTCAGGGCAATATTGTCGATCTGCTGATGCCGCCGCTTTCGCATGGCGAGCTCGCCGCCGCCGTCATTCTGGGGGGCGTCACGCGCGGGATCGCGGTGGCGCTGGCCAATCTGCTGGTGCTACTGCCGTTTATTTCGCCGGACCTAACGCATCCCTGGGCGGCGGTATATTTTGGCCTGATGGCCTCGATCAGCCTGTCTGCCGGCGGCCTGATCGCAGGCATCTGGGCAGAAAAGTTCGACCATATGGCCTCGGTCACCAATTTTGTCATTCTGCCGCTGTCGTTCCTGTCAGGCAGTTTTTATTCCGTCGCATTGCTGCCCCCGGTCTTTCAAATGATCAATTTCGTCAATCCGTTTTTCTATCTGATTGACGGCATGCGCTATGGTTTTACTGGCGTTGCGGACAGTAATATCGCCACCGGGATGCTGGTAACGGCGTTGCTTGCCGCGTCATTGTGGATTGCCTGTTATCAGGTGATGAAAACCGGCTGGCGATTGAAGCCCTGAGAACATACACACGGCTAGGAACGGACATGCAGGTTGAGCGCGCCTGCCGCCGCTATCGGACACAGCGCCAGCGCCCCTAGAAAAAGCGCCAGCAACACAATCAGATGTGATCCGGACCCTATGCCGAACAAAGTCGCCTCCACGCTGCCCGCGCCAAATATCAGCACCGGAACATAGAGCGGCAGCAGCAACAGGCTGAGCAGCATGCCGCCGCGCCTTATCCCCACTGTCAGGGCCGCGCCGACAGCGCCTAAAAGGCTGAGTGTGGGCGTACCCAACAGCATCGAGACGATCAGGGTTGTCATGGCTTCATAATCCAGATTGAAGGTCGTCGCCACATAAGGCGTGGCGATGATCAAGGGCAGTCCCGTAGTCAGCCAATGGCTGAATACTTTAGTCAGCACCAGCCCCGTTGGGGAAAATGAAGATAGCAACAAAAGGTCCAGCGTGCCGTCTTCCTCGTCCGCCTGAAACAGCCGGTCCAGCGACAACAGGCAGGCCAGCAAGGCGGTGGCCCACAAAATCCCCGGCGCAATGCGCCGCAGCAATATCAGTTCCGGCCCGATGCCCAGCGGATAGAGCGCTGCGCCAACGATGAAAAAGCCCAACGCCATGGCGCCCCCGCCGCCAATGCGGGTGGCCAGAATCAGATCGCGTATCACCAGTGAACGGACATTCATGCGGCACGCTCCATTCCGAAGGCCAATTGGTGCGTGACCGGCACGCCCAGATCACTATGCGTTGCGGCGATCACCAGCCCGCCCGCGTCGCGATGACGCTGGATCAGGCTGCTTAGCAGCGCGATGGAGGCACTATCCAGACCAACCGCCGGTTCATCCAGCAGCCACAGCGGGCGCTGGATCGCAGCCAGCCGCGCGAGGTTCAGCCGCCGCTTCTGACCGGAGGACAAAAACCGCGCCGGAATATCCGCCAGGCCGCCAAGGCCCAGCGCCTGCAAGGCGTCGCTGGTTCCATCCGTCACCAGTCCGCCGCCCCGCCCGCGCCGGTATTGCAATGCCAGTCCCGTCATCCCCATCCAGAAAATCAGATTTTCCGCCACGCTGAAGGCGGGTTTCACCGGATCAAGATGGCCGATATAAATCAGCCTTTCCCGCAATGCCTGCCAGTCAGCATTTACCGGTGTATTATCGAGGCGCACGGTCCCGGCCGCCGGGCGCAACAGCCCGGCAATCAACCGCAGGAAGCTGGATTTTCCGCTGCCATTGGCGCCGCGCAGCAATAGCAGTTCCCCGGGGCCAAGTGAAAAATCGACTCCCTGAAACAGCTTGCGCTCACCGCGTTCACAGGCAAGCCCCTCTCCGGAAAGATGCATTCTTACTCCAATGTTTGCGTTAGAGTAATAGCGGTGCTGCTAACACTTGGCAAACACACGCTAACGGCTATAGTAAAAATGAGATTGACTACTGATTCATTCAGCCATCCGTGAAGGAGTTTTCCGCAGTGACCGAATTTGGCCAAGATACACTGAAGACCCGGCGCAAACTGAAGGTTGGAACCAAGAGCTATGATTATTTCAGCCTGAAGGCTGCGGAAAAGGCCGGTATCGGCGCCATCTCGCGCCTGCCGTTTTCGCTCAAGGTATTGCTGGAAAATCTGTTGCGCTATGAAGACGGGCGCACGGTCAGTGTTGAGGATATCAAGGCGCTGGGCAAATGGCTCAAGCAGCGCCGCAGCGACCGGGAAATTTCCTATCGCCCGGCGCGCGTCCTGATGCAGGATTTTACCGGCGTTCCGGCGGTGGTGGATCTGGCGGCGATGCGCAATGCCGTGGTTGCGCTGGGCGGCAAGGCCAGCAAGATCAATCCGCTGGCGCCGGTGGATCTGGTCATCGATCATTCGGTGATGGTGGATTATGCCGGTGACGCCAAGGCGTTCAAACAGAATGTGGCGCGCGAATATGAACGCAACATCGAACGCTATGAATTTCTGCGCTGGGGGCAGGACGCCTTTGACAATTTCCGCGTGGTGCCGCCCGGCACCGGCATCTGCCATCAGGTCAATCTGGAATATCTGGCGCAAACCGTATGGACCAAAAAAGACAAGGTGAACGGCAAAAGCGTCGAGGTCGCCTATCCCGATACGCTGGTCGGCACTGACAGTCACACGACCATGGTCAATGGCCTTGCGGTTCTGGGCTGGGGCGTGGGCGGCATCGAGGCCGAGGCCGCCATGCTGGGGCAGCCGGTGTCGATGCTGATCCCGGAAGTCATTGGTTTCAAACTGACCGGTAAATTGCGCGAGGGCATGACCGCCACCGATCTGGTGCTGACCATTACGCAAATGCTGCGCAAAAAAGGCGTGGTGGAAAAATTTGTCGAATTCTACGGCCCCGGCCTGGACGAACTCAGCCTGGCCGATCGCGCCACCATCTCCAATATGGCGCCGGAATATGGCGCGACCTGCGGATTTTTTCCGATTGATAGCGAGACCATCGCCTATCTCAAGGCCACCGGCCGCAAGGCGTCGCAAATTGCCCTGGTTGAAAAATACGCCAAGGCGCAGGGCATGTGGCGCACGTCGCGCACACCCGATCCGCTGTTCACGGATTCGCTGGAACTGGATATGTCCAGTGTCGAGCCGTCACTGGCCGGGCCGAAGCGCCCGCAGGACCGGGTGACGCTGGCCAATATCGCGCCGGAATTCCGCCAGGCGCTGGCCCGTGATTATGGCAAGCAGGGCCAGGAAAACAAACGCATCCCGGTCGCCAAAACGAAATATGACATTGGCCACGGGGATGTGCTGATTGCGGCCATCACCAGTTGCACCAACACCTCCAATCCCGGGGTGCTGATTGCCGCGGGTCTTTTGGCGCGCAATGCGCTGGAGCGCGGGCTGAGCGTCAAGCCATTTGTCAAAACCTCGCTGGCGCCGGGATCGCAGGTCGTGACCGATTATCTGAACAAGGCCGGACTGACGAAATATCTCGACAGGCTGGGCTTTAATCTGGTCGGCTATGGCTGCACCACCTGTATCGGTAATTCCGGGCCGCTGGCGGAAGAAATTTCTGCGGCGGTCAAGGCTGGCGATCTGATCGCGGGTTCCGTATCGTCGGGCAACCGCAATTTCGAAGGGCGCATCAATCCCGATACGCAGGCCAACTATCTGGCCTCGCCGCCGCTGGTTGTGGCCTATGCCATTGCGGGCAATCTCGGCATCAATTTGACCACCGATCCGCTTGGCAAGGACAAGAAAGGCAAGCCGGTCTATCTCAAGGATATCTGGCCCGCCAATAAAGAGATCGCGGCGGTGATGAAGAAATGCATCAGCGCGAAAATGTTCCGCGACCGCTATAGCGATGTGTTCAAGGGCGACAGCAACTGGCGCAAGATCAAGCCGGCGGCGGGCGAAACCTATAAATGGAACGCCAGTTCGACCTATGTGCAAAATCCGCCCTATTTCGTGAATATGAAAAAATCCCCCGGCGGTTTCAGCGACGTGAAGGGTGCGCGCATACTGGGCGTGTTCGGGGATTCCATCACAACGGATCACATCAGCCCCGCCGGTTCGATCAAGCTGAACGGGCCTGCCGGAAAATATCTGACGGATCATAAGGTGACGCCGCTGGATTTCAATTCCTACGGCGCGCGGCGCGGCAATCATGAAGTGATGATGCGCGGCACATTCGCCAATATCCGCATCAAAAACGAAATGCTGCCCGGCACCGAAGGCGGTATCACCAAACATTTTCCGGACAGCGCGCCGGTGTCGATCTATGACGCGGCCATGGCGTATCAAAAAGAAGCCGTGCCGCTGGTGATTTTCGCCGGCAAGGAATATGGCACCGGCTCGTCGCGCGACTGGGCGGCAAAAGGCACCAATCTGCTCGGCGTCAAGGCGGTCATCGCGGAAAGCTTTGAACGTATTCATCGCTCCAATCTGGTGGGTATGGGCATTCTGCCATTGCAGTTTCTGCCCGGCGTAACGCGTAAAACGCTGGGCATTACCGGCAATGAAACCGTCAGCATCGAGGGTATTGCCGGCGGCATAAAACCCAAAATGCAGGTCAGCGCCAGCATCGCGGCGCCGGGCGGCAAGGTTCAGAAAATTCAGTTACTGTGCCGTATTGATACGCTGGATGAAGTGGAATATTTCCGTCATGGCGGCATTCTGCATTATGTCTTGCGTAATCTGGTTGCGGCCTGATGAAGCCAGAGCCCGGTTGGGCCAGGCCCGTCCGGGTCTTTCTGCTCTGGGTGCTGTTGCTGGGTTTTCCGGCGCAGCGCGCATCTGCCGCGACCCTGCTGGTGAGCGATCCGGACAACCGGCAGATTGAATTTATTGATACGGTTAATGGACAGCGCCGCGCATCCGTGCCTTCCGCCGAAGGCCCGCGCATGCTGGCGGTCAGCCCCGATGGGCAGCTGGCGCTGGCCGGAAATTATGGCACCGCCAAGCTGGCGGGCACGACGGTGCAGCTGCTGGAGGTTGCGGCGGCAAAATTGCGCAGCACAATTCAGCTCAGCCCCTATCAGCGCCCCTCCGCCATGCAGTGGCTGCCTGACGGACAGCGCGCGCTGATCGCGGTGCAGGGAATGAAATCACTGGTACTGATTGATGTGGCGTCGGGCCGCATCGAAGCCAGCTTTGGCCCGCCGGCGGATGCTGTGCGCCAGTTCGCCATCACCCGTGATGGACGGACCATTTATCTGGCCAATCCCGGCGGCGGTAAAGTGCACAAGATTGATCTCGCCAGCGGCAGGGAACTGGCGCAGAGCGAAATTTCAGCCGCGGCGCAAAGTCTGGCGGTCGCAGCGGATGGCAGCAAAGTATGGGTCATTGATCGCGGCGAAGATATGATCAAGGTGCTGGACGGCGCTGACCTGCGCCTGATCGCGGGGCTGGATGCCGGAAATCTGCCAATGGGGGTGGCGCTGACGCCGAACGGCCATTATGCGCTGGTGTCGAATGCGCTGTCCGCAGATATTGCCGTCTATGACACGCGATCGCTGGAGCAGACACAATTGTTTTCCACCCGCAGCGTGGCGTCCGCATCCGAACAACCGCGTGATATGGCCGATAAATTCAGCGATGTGAAACGCATGGGGCAGATTTCCATTCCGGTTGGCATTCTTGCTGCGCCGGATGGGCTCAGCGCTTTCGTGATGAACAATTTCTCCGGTGAAATTATTCAGTTTGATATTTTCACCGGCGCGCCATTGCATATTTTTCAGGGCAGCCGCAGACCCGGCGGCCTGGCCTATTCGCCCATAGCCGCCGGGGGTAAGGCGCAATAACGGGACGCGACCCGGCCGCCGCCCCATTTCCGGCATACCGGTTCAGTCTGATTTTACCTCGATCTTGCGGCTTACCGCTTCTTTGGGCGCAAGCTTGGGCAGACGCAGGTTCAGCACGCCGTTGCGGAAAGTGGCCTTGATGGCGTCCTCGCGCACATCCTCGGGCAACCGGAAAATGCGCTCAAACGCACCATAGCGGCGTTCGGAAAAATAATAATTTTTGTCATTTTCTTCATGCTGCGCATGCTTCTCGCCGCGCACCGACAGGCTGCCATTCTGGATGGAGACATCAATATCCTTTTCATCCACGCCAGGAAGCTCAATGCTTATTTCATAATAGTCATCCTTGCTCATGGCGTCTGCGCTGGGAGAAAAGAAATTGGAAATGGAGGTCCCCAATTCCCGCAACGGGTCGAAGAATCGCGGCCAGAAATGGTCATTTCCAAAAAGCGGCAATCCCCTGGATTTCTCGAGCATGGTAAATCCCTCCATGTTATGTCAGGCTTTCCAGGCTAAGATGATGCTTTGGAATTAGTTGTCCATTGACCAAAATCAAGATTGCGGAAAAAAAATTGCTCATCCAGACGCCGCAAAAAATTGAAAACTGGATATATGCGTGCGCCTTGCCGCATTGGCATGCGCATGGGATTGATCGTGAACAGGGCGGCTTTACGGAACGCCTGACGCTTTCGGGGCTTCCTGACTTATGCGATTTCAAACGTATCCGCGTGCAGGCCCGGCAGATCTATGTCTTTTCCCATGCCGCAATGATTGATCCCGATCCGGTGCGCCAGGCCAGATGGCGTGAGGCGGCGGCGCAGGGGTTTGATTTTCTGGCCCGCCATTACTGGCAGGAGCCGGCGCGCGGCTGGGCGAAAACTGTTACGCCTTCGGGGGCGCTGCTGGACAGTGCGGCGGACAGTTACGATCAGGCCTTTGTGCTGTTTGCAGCCGCATGGTATTACCGCGCCACGCGCGCCGCGCATGCGCTGGAAATTGTCCGGCAAACCCTGGATTTTCTCGACCAAAATCTGGCGTGCACGGCGTATGGCGGATATTTCGAGGGGCTTTCTGACAAAGGTGAAGTGCTGCGGGGCCCGCCGCGCCTGCAAAACCCGCATATGCATTTGCTGGAGGCGCTGCTGGCGCTGCGCCAGGCAACGGGCGATCAGAGCTATCTCAAACGCGGCGCGCAACTGGTTGAACTGTTCCGTACACGGTTTTTTGACAGGAGCACACACTCTCTGGGCGAATATTTTGCCCTGGACTGGCAACCGCTTGGCGGCCCGCAGGGGCAGATCGCCGAGCCGGGACATCATTTCGAATGGTCGTGGATATTGCATAGCTATGGCAGGCTTGCGGGTGATGCCGGCGCCCACACGATTGCGCATCAGGTCTATGAATTTGCCTGCGCGCATGGTGTCAGCTCGGACTGCAATCTTGCCTATGACGAAATTGACCGCAGCGGCAATATTGTACGCGCCAGCCATCGCCTGTGGCCGCAAACCGAAGCGCTGAAAGCCCATATCGCTGCGGCCGGACACGCCCCGGACGAACGAGCGAGAACCCGCGCCCGCGGCCGGATCGCGCCGGCCGTTGACGCCATATTCCGCAATTATTTTATTCCCGGCACCGGCATCTGGAACGATCAGCTTGATCAGTACAGACAGCCAGTTTCGCAAACTGTCCCAGCCACGTCCTTGTATCACCTGATCCTCGCTTTCACTGAGGCCCTGCGCTTTTATGATGCAAACAGATCCATCTGATCGCCTGGGCGGGGCGGGATGCGGAATTGTGAAATATCGAGTTTGCGCATGGCTGTGTTAAACCCGATCCGGCGCGCTGCGATCTGAAAACGTGCGGCGATCATATCCGCATAGGGCCCGCGCCCGCGCATACGGGTGTGAAACACCGCCTCATAATCCCGGCCGCCGCGCATATCCTGCACCAGCGACATCACCTTGTCTGCGCGGTCGGGAAATTCCTGCACCAGCCATTCGCGGAACAGGGTTTTGATTTCCAGCGGCAGACGCAACATGACAAAACCGGCGCTTTGCGCGCCTGCCTTGAAGGCCGCTTCCAGAATCGATTCGATTTCCATGTCATTTATGGCCGGAATAACCGGGGCCACCATGACACCCACTGGGATGCCCGCCTGCGATAAATGATGGATGGTTTGCAGCCGCCGGCACGGCGTTGCGGCGCGCGGTTCCATACGCCGCGCCAGCCCCCGGTCCAGCGTTGTGAGCGACACATAGACCTTGGCCAAACCGCGCGCCGCCATTGCCGAAAGAATATCACTATCGCGGGTGATCAGCGCCGATTTCGTGACAATCGAGACGGGGTGATTGAAACGGTTCAGAACCTCCAATATGCCGCGCGTGATGCGATAATTTTTCTCGACCGGCTGATAGACATCCGTATTGGTGCCCATGGCGATGGGCTGCGGCCGGTAATCGGGATGACGCAATTCCTTTTCCAGCAGCGCCGGGGCGTCCGGCTTTGCCAGCAGCCTGCTTTCAAAATCAAGCCCCGGCGAAAAGCCGAGAAAGGCATGCGTGGGCCTGGCGAAACAATAGATGCAGCCATGTTCGCACCCCCGATAGGCATTGATCGAACGGTCAAACGGAATATCCGGCGAAGTGTTGCGGGCAATGATGCTGCGTGTCGCATCCATCATCACGCTGGTTTTGCGGGCCGGCGGCGGTGTGTCCAGCAGGCCCCAGCCATCATCCAGGGTCACATTCTGCCAGGGCTCGAACCGGCCGCTGGCATTGGAGACGGCGCCACGTCCGCGCCGTCCTTCGGGATGCACAACCGTTGCGCCATCGCGCAGTTGCGCCAGTGCCTGGTCCATTTCAGCCTCCTTTTTGTCACTAAGAACATAAAGAATACAAAAATAGAACATACCATAAATCATGTAAAGTCTTTTTTTGCCCCCCCGGGCGGCGTAGATTGCCGTCATGTTAAGCATTGTCATCCCAACCCTGAATGCGGAATCAGGCTTGCCCCATACCCTGGAGGCGCTGATACCTGGTGTCATCAGCGGCCTGATCAAGGACGTCGTGATCAGCGATGGCGGTTCGCGCGATACCAGCTGCGCCATCGCCGAAGCCGCGGGCTGCACTGTTATTTCCGGCACGCCCGGGCGCGGCGGCCAGCTGGCGCGCGGCGCACGGGCCGCACGCGGGCAATGGCTGCTGTTTCTGCATGCCGATACGGTGCTTTCGGCGGGCTGGGAAGCGGAGGCCGGGCATTTCATGGCGCAGGACTATGCCCCAGGCCATGCGGGGGTGTTTCGCTTTGCGCTGGATGATTTTCGTCCCCAGGCGCGGCGTCTGGAAAGTCTTGTGGCGCTGCGCGCAAAATTTTTTGCGCTGCCCTATGGTGATCAGGGTTTGCTGATCCATCGGGATTTATATGACCGGCTGGGCGGCTATGCCGATCTGCCATTGATGGAGGATGTGGATCTGATCCGGCGCATTGGCAGGCATCGTCTGATCTATCTGAAAAGCACGGCGCTGACATCCCCGGTGCGATTTCAGGCCGCCGGATATTTACGCCGCTCGCTGCGCAATCTGTTCTGCCTTTCCTTGTATTTCATGCATGTGCCGCCGCGCCTGATCGCCCGGCTATATGGATGATGCGGCATGTGATAATTTTTACCCGCGCGGCCCGTCTGGGTACCGTCAAGCGGCGGCTGGCGGGCGATATTGGCCAGCTTGCGGCACTTCGTTTTCACAACGCCATGCAGACACAGCTCGCCCGTAATATCGCCAGCGATACGCGCTGGAAAATCTGGCTGGCGCTGACGCCGGATACAGGCGCAGTGAACAGCGTATTTCACGGCGCGGATATTCTGCCGCAGGGCCGCGGCGATCTGGGGCAACGCATGGCGCGCTGCTTTCGCGCATTGCCGCCGGGGCCGGCGCTTCTGATCGGCAGCGATATTCCCGATATAAGCCGCCATCATATTGCCCGCGCATTTTCGGAACTTGCAAAGAATGATGCCGTGTTCGGCCCCGCCAGCGATGGCGGATACTGGCTGGTGGGGCTGAAACGGCTGCGCCGGCTGGGCGGGCCGCATGCAAAGACCCTGTTTACGGGGGTGCGCTGGTCAAGCCCGCACGCGCTGGCAGACACGTGCAAGGCGATTGGACCGGGCGCCCGAATCGGCTATGCGCAGCGCTTGCAGGATGTAGACACTGCGGCGGATTATTTTCACTGGCGGCGTTTATGCTCTTCCAGACGGGGCATGATCTCGACAAAATTGCAGGGCCGGAATCTGTAATCAAGCTGCCATTGCAAAATTTCGTCCCAGCCATCCTTGCACGCCCCGGGCGAGCCTGGCAGGGCGAACAGATAGGTGCCGCCCGCAACACCCGCAGTCGCGCGCGACTGCACTGTGGATACCCCGATCTTGGCAAAACTGATGGCGTGAAAGATTGCGGAAAATCCGTCAATTTCCTTTTCATAGACGGCGTGGAACGCCTCTGGCGTCACATCGCGCCCGGTCAGACCGGTGCCGCCGGTGGAAATCACCACATCAATGGCCGGATCGGCAATCCAGCGCTGCAACAGGGCAATGATCTGCGCTTTGTCATCTGTAATGATTTCGCGCGCCGCCAGCATATGGCCTGCCGCGCGGATGCGCGCTTCCAGAACATCGCCGGAAGTGTCGTTGGTGCGGTTGCGCGTATCCGAAACGGTCATAAGGGCAATCGAAACGGGAATGAATTGCCTGTTTTCATCCAATGCCGGCATTACTGTCCACCCGGTTTGGGGTTACATAGGTCTGGCGGGTCCGGTGCGCTGCAATGGCGGCAATTCCGGCCAGCCGCCAGCGGCAACAGCGTCCAGCGAATGTCCGCTCACGCCCATTCTGTGCTGGTAAATCCAGAAGTCAGCCAGCACCCGTTGCACATAATCACGTGTGTCCGCCCTTGGCAGACTTTCCAGAAACAGCAGCGGATCGGTGGTTTTAGCCCGGCGCCGCCAGTTCTCGACCGCCGCAGGCCCGGCATTATAACCGGCAATCAGCGAGAATAAATCCCCGGAGCCTGTGCTTTGCAGATGCTGGATATAGCGCTGCCCCAGCGTGAGATTATATTCTGGATCAAACAGGCGGTTGCGGCCCGCGCCGCGCAGGGATTTATCACGCGAAATGAAACTGGCCGTGGCGGGCATGAGTTGCATCAGCCCGCGCGCGCCCCCGCCTCCGACAGCGCCGGCCACAAAACTGCTTTCCTGCCGGGCAATCGCAAACAGCAGCGCGGGATCAAGCGTAAAGCCCCCATGCGGCTGCCAATGGGGTATCGGATAAAGTCCGGCCAGCCATTCCTTGCTCTGTGCATTTTGCGTTTTGGCGATGCTGATCTGGCTTAGCGGCAATTTGAGTGTCAATGCCAGCGACAGCAGGGTGCGGTCATTTTCCGGGCCAAGCCTGTCATGCAGCGCCTGCAATTCGCTTTCAGCCAATGCCGTCTGTCCCGCTTCATGCAGGGCCAGCAGGCGTTTCAGACTTTCCTGATGCGCAAAGGCCGCCAGGCTGATTTTGGTCAAGGGCGGTAACTTCCAGTCAAACGGCAGTTCCATTCCTAATTGCCGGTGCGCCAGCAGGCCATACATGGTTTGCGGATATTTGGCCGCTGCCTTTAAATAGTAATTCACCTTCTGCGGGCGGCGCACCGCCAGATTGGCGCGGGCGGCCCAGTAATTTGCAGCCGTTTTGGCGGCCTGACCCAGATAGGGCGAATCCATATCCGCCATCGTGGAAAAATGCTTCGCCGCCACTGCAATCCGCCCCAGCCGCCATGCGGCCAACCCGGCCGTCCAATGTGCGAGAGGCGCCACTCTGGCATTGCGCTGCGCTACTTCAGCGGCCAGCTGCAAAGCGTCCTGATCGCGGCCAGTCTGGAAATAGGAAGCGGCAATCGCCTGATGCGCAATATCTATTTCGGCCTTATCCAGGTAACGGCCCGTCTGTTCGCGCGCCAGATAGTCCAGCGCTTCATCCGGACGGTTTTTTTTCAGCAGGCCTTTCAGGTGCAGCTTGATAACGGCAGCCTGCTGCAAACCTGATTTTGAACGCGGGATGGTTGAGCGATATTCCCGGACAGTTTCCTGTGGCGGGCCGCTGCGTTTGCGCACACTTACCGGTCGCCGTGGCAATGTGTCGCCCGCGCCACGTTTACGAACGGCCAGGGCATATATCTGTGCGGCTTGCGGGTGATCGGCATACAGTTTCAGCCAGGCTTCAAGTTCCTTAAAGCTGGCAATATAGCCGGCCGGATGCAGATAACGCTGTGCCAGCACATGGCCCATCAGGCGTTTATCGGATAAATTCTGACTTAACCGCGCCATCCCGCCCATCTGGCCGCCCATCTGGGACTGAGATTGCAGCGCGAATATCTGTTGATAGGTCTGCGCGTCAGTTTCAGAAAGAATTTGCGGCAGTTCCGCCGCCCGCGCCGGCTGAGCGGGGAAGGACAGAAGCAGTAATGTCCATATACCCAGCGCCAGCAGTGCAAAGAACTGCGCCTGAAAGGCTGCCACGGACATGTCCGCAGCTGATACGCCAAACGAGGTGTTTTTCGTCTGCAACCCCAACAACCCTTACCCCTATTTTGTTGACTGAGTGTAACCCGGAAACAACACTCAAGGCAAGTATGGATATTTCCTCATGAATCCATGAATTAGTTAACATCGGATGAAGCCAGGCGGGTGCGCAGCATTAAAAAATCCTGCCAGGCCAGTTTTTTTTGTGCAGGCTGGCGCAGCAGGAAGGCGGGGTGAAATGTGGCCAAAGCTGGAATTTCCCTGCTGCCCGCGCGATAAATTTTCCAGCGCCCGCGATGGCGCACAATGCCTTCATTTGTGTTCAGCAGGGCCTTGAGGCTGATGCCGCCAAGCAGCAGCAGCAATTCCGGTGCGGCAAGTTCTATATGGCGTTCAATGAAGGGCAGGCACATGGCAATCTCCGCGCTGGTCGGCGTACGATTTCCAGGCGGACGCCAGGGCAGGATGTTGGAAATATATACCTGGTTGCGGTCCAGATTTATTGCAGCCAGCATGCGGTTCAGCAATTGACCGCTGCGGCCGGCAAAAGGCACGCCCTGCAAATCTTCGTCCCTGCCTGGGGCTTCGCCGATCAGCATGATACGGGCATTTGGATTGCCGTCTGCAAAGACTGTGTGTTTTGCAGTCGTCTTCAAGGCGCAGCCCTGAAAACTTTCCATCGCCTGGCGCAGGCTGGCCAGATCCTGACAGGCGGCGGCGATTTCACGTGAGGAAGCATGGCTTGCCCCCTCTGCCGCTATGGGGGAGGGTTCCGGCGGTCGCCGCTGCGGCGAGCGCAAAGTTTCGGCCGACTTGCTGGCCCCCGCCTGCTGTGCCTTTACCGCCTCCTGTTCGGGGGAAGAGAATATCGGACTTATCGTTGCGCCAGCGCTGAAACGGTCAACAGGATGCAGGCCGATCGCTTCATCCGCGCCAGCCGCTATCTGCCAGCGCAGCAGCGCCAGCACCTCTTCGCGCGTTTCTGCATCCCCCATCGTCATGGGCCGATTATATCAACACTCCCCGCAAGTGACCAGCAGGGGAAAAGACCGCAATAGATGAAAGCGCTGTGAATGTTGCAGATGCCGGATATCATCAGCAACGCTGAAATTGGCTATGCCACCAGCGCGGGCTATGCGCGTAAGCTGGTTGCGCCCTGCTCCATTACGGCGAATTACCTGTACTATGATCTGGGCAGCGATACGTTGAATGTCGCTGTGGTTCCTGGCGGCGGCGGCGCAGGCGCTGGCTACAAATACTAAAAACCCATCAGGGCTGATTGACAGACCACCGGATTTCTGTGGACAATGCCCATACATAGGATAAGCGGGATAAGCGGATAAGCGGGATAAGCGCCGAAAATCTCCGGTGCGCAGGGAGCTGATAAAGCTATGAGTCTTGGTGATAACCGGCCATGGATAGAAAACGACGGCGGCATTATTTCGCGTGAAATCTTTGTCAGCGACGCAGTTTACCAGCAGGAACTAAAACAGATATTTGCAAGGGCCTGGCTGTTTGTCGGGCATCAGAGCCAGATTCCCAACCCATTTGATTATTTCGTATCCCGGATGGGCGCGGAATCGGTAATCATGACCCGCGACAGCCGTGACGGAATTCATGTGTTTCTCAATTCCTGCCGCCATCGTGGCATGAAAGTGTGCCGCTATGATCAGGGCAATGCGCGGGTGCTGACCTGCCCCTATCATGCCTGGAGCTTTTCGGTGGACGGCAATCTGACCACGCAGCCCGGCGGGCTTGTAGGCGTGCCGCAATATCAGGCGGCCTATCATGGCGAGTTGGACAAGTCGCAATGGGGACTGATCCCGGTCGCCCGGCTGATAAATTACAAAGGCGGCATCTGGGCGACATGGGACAAGAATGCACCGGATTTCGAGGAATATCTGGGCGACATGAAACTGTATCTCGACGCGGTGATGGACCATCGCGATGGGCGGCCCGGCGGATCGGAAATTATTTGCGGCATCCAGAAATGGAAAGTTCCGGCGAACTGGAAATTCGGCGCGGAAAATTTCATCGGCGATATGTATCACATCACCAGCCACCGATCGGTCGATATGGTGTCGATCGGCCCCAGCGGCGCAGGCCGGCGCGACACCATCGACACCACCGGCGAGGCAAGAAAAAAAGACCGCAGACGCCCGCCCCCATTTGGCAGTATCGGCTTTCCCGATCATGGCCATGGGGTGATCGGCAATCTGCCACATTTTGAAGAGCCGGATTATGTTCCCTCTTTTACCCTGACGCCCGAGGTGGAGGAATATTACGAGCGGATTTATCACGCACGGGTAGCCAATCTGGGCGGCAAAAAGCGCGCGCTTGCCGCCGTCGGCACTATCTTTCCTAATCTGTCGTTTCATGGCATGCAGCCGCGGGCGCTGTTTACCTGGCATCCCAATGGTCCGCGCGAAATGGAAATCTGGAAATGGTATCTGGTCGACGCCGATGCGCCAGAAAGCGTGAAAGATGTGCTGCGCCGTTATTATCTGCGCTATGCCGGGCCCGCCGGGCTGACCGAACAGGATGATATGGAAAACTGGAATTATGCCACTTCGGCCAGCGCGGGGAGTGAGGCCAGGAATTATCCTTATAATTATCAGATGGGCATGGGCCATGAGCAGCCCGCGCCCAATCTGCAGCAGGCCGTTTTCACCCGGACCACGACAGAACAGAACCAGCGGATTTTCTACCGGCGCTGGGCTGAATTCATGGCTGCGGCGGACTGGCCGCAAATGCATCCGGGCGCCAGCGGCAATTTCGGCAGGATCACTGCGCGGAGCGGCCCATGAGCGCGGCAGAAAGCGCGATGGCGGCGCTGCTGCTGCAACGCGAGATCGAAAATTTTTATTATCATGAAGCCGAACTGCTCGATGACCGGCGGTTTGAGGAATGGCTCGATCTGCTGAGCGATGACATCGTTTATTTCATGCCGCTGCGCCGCAATGTCAAATATGGCGCACAGGAGGAACTGGAAAATTCACGCGCCGGGCGCGACGCCGCCTGGTTCGATGAAGGCAAGCACACGCTGACTCAGCGCGTGGCGCAACTGAAAACCGGCATCCACTGGGCCGAGGAGCCGCTGTCGCGGGTGCGGCATCTGGTAACCAATGTGCAGATTTCTGATGATGGCGCGAGCAAAGATGGCGCGCGTGAGGTTGGCGTCAAAAGCCGCTTTCTGGTGTATCGCAACCGGGTGGATGACGAGACCGATATTTTTGTCGGCCAGCGCACCGATCGCCTGCGCCGGACGGATGCGGGATGGAAGGTGGCGCGGCGCGAAATTCTGCTCGACCAGAGCACATTGCTGGCCAAGAACCTGACAATTTTCTTTTGAGCCTGGAGGAAGCTATGACCGGCAAAGACATTGCGGACAAAGGCGGCTCAAAGCGGCTGGAAGGCGTGCTAACCCTAGATCTGGTGGCGGTGCCGCAGGGCGCGAAACTGCAATTGGTCGGCGGGCGCATAGCGGAGGTGATCGACAATCCGCGCGACGGTATGTGGGTGCTGCTGCGCATTCTGGAGGCGCCAGACGAACCGGGCGCGGAGGGCGAAGAAGAACTGGTGTTCTGGGCGGATATTGCGGGGATTATTGAATGAGCGCGCAACGCATCGTGCTGATTACCGGCGGCACCTATGGCATTGGCCGAGCCGCATCGCTTGGCTTTGCGGCCCTGGGCGACAGGGTTTACGCGTTCGGCCTGGGCGAGGAGCGAACGCAGGGCGTGATGGCGCTGGCGCGCGAGGCGGGCCATGAAGTGATCGCCAGCACGCTGGACATCACCGACGCCAAGTCTATCCGTATGCTGATTGATGATATATTGGCGCGCGAGGGCCGCATCGACGTTCTGGTCAACAATGCCGCCGTGCGGCCCACCGGAACCATCGAAAGCGTAACCGATGAAGAGTGGGATTTATGCTTCAATGTCAATATTCGCGGTATGTATGTCACCAGCAAGGCGGTGCTGCCGCAGATGATCGCGCGCAAGCGTGGCGTTATCATAAATGTGGCGTCGGGCGCAGGCAAAGGCCGCGCCAATCTGATCGCCTACGGCACGTCAAAAAGCGCGATCTTCGGCTTTACGAAAAATCTCGCCATCGATCACGCGCACCAGGGTATCCGCGTTAACACCGTGGTGCCGGGCTTTACCGAAAGCGGCATGACCGAAGGCATGCCGGAAAAGGCAATGGCGATGGGAGGTAAAATGAGCGTCGCCGGGCGGGTGAACCGGCCCGGGGAAGTCGCCGCCGCGATCATCTGGCTGGCGTCGGATCAGGCCAGCATTGTCAGCGGCGTCACCCTGGAAGCGGGCACGCTGCCCAGGCAGGCGTAATAAACGCGACTGCAAGACGCCACATGCCCGTCATCCCGCTTCAATCCGGGCCCCCGGGTTGTTTCTTATCCAGCGCGACAAAATCCGGCTTCTCCCTTACCGCGCAAACAGGGCACGGCCAGTCACCCGGTAATTTCTTCCACGCGGTTCCGGACCGTCAGCGGGTGCATCCTCCATATTGTTAATCCTCTGACTCCGCGGCCGCGTCGCCAAACCTGCCGCCGCCCGCGCGCAGTGCTTGCTTCAGGCCTTTCTCGCGCATGTCGCGGCCCAGTTTTTCCGCCGTGGGAGAGCGGCGGCTGCGCGCATTATTCTCGACGGCAATGCGCTGCATGGTGCGCGCGCCCATCATTTCCAGCCCCAGATTGACAATGCGTTTATTGGCGGCGAGCACGGCTGGATCGATCTGCGCCATCTTGTCCAGCAGCCCCTCGACCTCCGCGTCCAGTTGCGCCAGCGGTACGGATTTTAACGCCAGGCCGATTGCCTCGGCCTCTTTGCCGGTAATGCTGTCGCCGGTCAGCAGCAGCCTTTTGGCGCGTTGCGGCCCCAAATGGTAGAGCCACATTTGCGTGGGCAGCGCCGCCATCAGGCGCGCTGGCGTCACCGCAAAGATGGCGTCATCGGCGGCGATCACCATGTCGCACAGCAGGGCGATGTCGGTGGCGCCCGCAATGCAATAGCCATGCACCTGGGCGATCACCGGCTTATGCATGTCAAAAAGCGTCAGCTTGCAGCGCTGTTGTTGTGTCATCTCCCAGATTTCATCATCCAGATCGCGGTTGGCGCGGTAGCTTTTGCCCGGTGTGCGTTCCTCCTTGCCAGGGGAAAGATCATGGCCGGAACTGAAACATGAACCCGCGCCCTTCAGCACCACGGCGTGTATGCTGGTGTCGTCGTCGGCCTCCCACAGGGCGTCGCGTAATTCGCGCAGCAGTTCGCCGCTCAGCGCGTTGCGTTTTTGCGGCCGGTTCAGGATGATCCGCGCCCGCCCGTTTTCCGTTTCATAGAGAATGTTTTTGTACATTGGCGTCTCCCGCTGGAATTTGCATCAGTAAAGCACAGAGAGTTCAGCTTGTGTACAATAGACAGGGCTTGGCGGTGCGCGCGCCGGGGATTAACATTATCCAGGCGCAAAAAATAGAAAGGACAGACAGATGGCCGAAGTGTCACGGGCGAATTGCTGGGGAGACGAGACGGATTATGATTACGCGAAAATCGTCGATGAATTGAACCGCTATTTGCGGCTGAAGGCGACGCCCATTGGCATGAAACGGTTCCGGACCGTGGCCGAGATGGAGGCGGTGCCGCGCATCCGCCGCCCTGATCCGAAGGAAAAACTCGCGACCGACCAGATCGTCGGCCAGTGCCGCTGGATCGGCTACACCATCGGCATCACCATGGATAATCTGATGGGCGCGCAATGCGGCGCGGTGATCGGGTTGCATCCGCGCGACAAGGACTGGCTCAGCGGCAGTAATATGAACGGGGTGTGGTACGGATCGCTGGAAGACAGCGCGGCGCATCAGGCGGCGATGAGCTGCGCCTCCTATGGCGAATATGCGGCGATGGTGGTGTCGCCGCTGACCGCGGGCCGGATCGGTAATCCCGATATCTGCCTGATCTATGCGACGCCGGGTCAGATGATTACCTTCATCAACGGGCTGCAATACCGCGCCTATAAAAAGCTGAGCTTTTCCTGTGTGGGCGAAAGTGCGTGCGCCGATAGCTGGGGCAATGCGCTGGCCACCGGCGAACCCTCGGTGTCGATCCCATGTTACGCCGAACGCAAATTTGGCGGCGTGCAGGATGACGAATTGCTGATGGCGCTGCCGCCCAGTTTTCTGCCAAAGGTGGTGGAAGGGCTGGCGGCGCTCAGCAAGAACGGGCTGCGTTATCCGATACCCAATCACGGCATCCAGAAATCGCCGCTTGATTCCATCGCCGCCAGCTATGGCGAGAAGGGGATATAGGCGATCTAAATTATCTTCATTCTTTGACGCCTGCAGCCCAATTCCCTCCCCGCAATGGGGGAAGAGAAGGATTATGATCCGGGCTTGGCCTTACAGTGGATGGCGAAGCTATCGCAATGGCGGATTGGCAGAGCGGAACCCAGAAGTGTTAATTCCGCTTTTGTGGTGTGGTGTGGCTTTATTCAGTGTCGTCGGGAGGGACTATTTTTTTGGGAATAAATAGCCGGTAATCGCAAATAATATCGCCCCGGTTTGAACGACAGTGGCCCCAATCAAGGACATCATTATGTTTGTTGTTATCAGGCGTTGATCATTCTCAATCAGTCTATCTCTAAGCAAAGACATATCGGCGTTAAAGGCAGTCCATATAAGCGCCATCATCGCTGCATTGAGGATAATGAATGACACAGAGACAGTTACCGCCATCCAGACACGAGATTGCGTGTCCGCATCCATCGCTCGAGCTTGCGCCCTTTCGAGTGCTCCGATTTCCTTCGCTGTTTCATTGAGGTCTGTTGCTGGCAGGGTCTGTGCCGAACACATGCCGGTACAGACCCTATTTGATAATTATTTTTTGATCGACGTTATCTTTACGTATGGTTATTGACCCGTCTTCTGCTTCAGATTCAACGGCAATAGTCAGCAGGGCAACCGCTTTCCTTAACACCTCTGCTTTGGAGGATGCGCTAAGGTGCACCTTCAATTTATCAAGAGTATTTGCCATTTTTTCGTCGATATTAAAACTGGTAACAGCCATGACGCTCTCCTCTTAGTGAGAAATCTATGCGTAATATACATAAATTCTATATATATGTCAAGCGCTAGAGCCGCGCCTCCGCCAAGATCTAGCTAGGCTAAGCCCGGGATTCTGAACACTGATGCGCCCCGCTATCCCGGCAGATACAGGCCGCCATTGACATGGATGGTCTGGCCGGTGATGTAGGACGCGCCCTCGGAAGTCAGGAACACCATGGTGGCGGCGATTTCGTCCGGTTTGCCGACACGGCCCATGGGTACGGATTTGCCAAGATCCTGTAATTCGGTACCCTGAATAACGCCTTCAAGCCGGTCGTGCCAGATAATGCCCGGCGCAATGTCATTGACGGTGACGCCATATTTGGCGAGATCAAGCGCGGTGGAGCGGGTAAAGCCGGTGATCGCCGCCTTGGCCGCGGCATAGGGGCCCTGGCCCGATCCCGGATGATAGGCATAAAGCGAGGCGACATTGACAATGCGGCCATAGCCCTTTTTGACCATCGCCTCGCTGAAGGCGCGGGTCATATAAAAGGTGCCGGTGATATTGACATTCATCACCCGGTGCCAGGTCTTGCTCTCCATTTCCCAGGGTTTCGCCGCGCCCTGAATGCCCGCATTATTGATCAGATGCGCCACGTGAATGCCGCGCGCCTTGAGCGTGGCGGCAAGCTCACTCACCGCCTCTTCCTTGGTGACATCCAGCGGATAGAATGTGATCTGGCTGTGAATTTCTTTCGGCAGACTTTCCAGCCAGGGTGTGTAATCCTCCCGGCGCCGGTCGGTGGCGATGAGTTGATGCCCCGCCGCGCACAGCGCCTTTGCCGTAGCCGTGCCCAGACCGCCCAGTGCGCCGGTCAGAATAGTATGTCCTCTGCTCATGATGATCTCCCTGCGATTATAATATTCTGCTTAGGATAGACGCCCCAGCCATTGCGAGATAGCCCTAATCCTATCCCGGAAAATACAGCCCGCCATTCACATGAAAGGTCTGGCCGGTAATATAGGACGCGCCTTCCGAGCATAAAAACGCCACTGTCGCGCCAATTTCTTCCGGGCGTCCGGGGCGGCCCATTGGCACCGAACTGGCCAGCCCCTGCAAATTGGTTCCCGTCACCACGCCATCCAGACGCGGATGCATGATAATGCCGGGCGCAATCACATTCACGGTGACGCCATAGCGGGCAAGATCAAGCGCCGTTGATCGGGTATAGCCGGTGATCGCCGCCTTGGCCGCGGAATAGGGGCCCTGATCGCGCATCGGCTGATAGGCGGCGAGCGAGGCGATATTGACGATGCGGCCAAAGCTGCGCGTCACCATCGCCTTGCTGAACGCGCGCGTCATATGGAAGGTGCCGGTAATGTTGACATTCATCACCCGGTCCCAGACTTTCGTCTCCATCTTCCAGGGTTTGCCCGGCCCCTGAATGCCCGCATTGTTGACCAGATAGGCCACATCCAGCTTGCGCGCGGCGAGCGTTGCGGCCAGCTCATTGACCGGCTCTTCCTTGGTGACATCCAGCGGATAAAAACTCACCATCTCGCGGATGGCGGCGGGCAGCGTCTCCCGCCACGGCCCGAAATCCTCCTGCCGCCGGTCGGTGGCGATCACCGGAATACCCGCTTCGCACAGTTTTTCGGTCATCGCCGTGCCCAGCCCGCCCAGCGCGCCGGTAATAATTGCATGGCCCCGGTTCATGATGTTTCTCCCCTGATGCGTGTTTTATGTGATTGCAGGCAGGATAGCCGCACTGCGATCCGGTACGATAGGAAAATTTGCAAATGGTTTTCTATACGCCGCCAAAGCGGAATGCGGACACGGTCACGCCCAGGGCGCGGTCATTATATATGCGCAGGCCTGCCGCATCACCGCCGGCGCCTGCGGCGGTCATCAGCGGGATAAGATGTTCTTCGCGCGGATGCGCGGCACGGGCGGCGGGGGCGGCGGCCCATTGGACAAGGGCGCGCTGATCGACAATCTCCTTGCACAATGTTTCGTTCAGCCAGGCGTCGAATTGTTCCGAGACCCCTTTGCTGTTCGGGCCGCCAAAGCCCTGCATATTGTGATAGCTCAGCCCGCTGCCAACGATCAGCACGCCTTCATCGCGCAATGTGTCCAGGGCGCGGCCAGCGCGCAGATGCAGTTCCGGATCCAGTGAATGATGCAGCGACATTTGCACGATGGGAATATCCGCATCGGGAAAAATCAGCATGAAGGGGATGAATACGCCGTGATCAAATCCGCGCGCCTGATCCGTGCGGGCCGGCAGGCCGGCATCGCGCAGCAGGCTGACACTATGCGCCGCCAGCGCCGGATCGCCGGGCGCTGGATATTTCAGCTGATAGGTATGTTCGGGAAATCCGTAATAGTCATAGATCAGCGGCGGGTTGGCGGCGCCGGTGACGGCAAAGGCGTCCTCTTCCCAGTGGCCGGAAATCACGAGCACGGCCCTGGGCCGCGCGGTCAATGTGGCGGCAAGCCCGCGCAGCCAATGCGCCATGCTGTCCCAGGTGTCACGCGGCCCCATGGTCCATTCCATGAAGAAGCATGGCCCGCCGCCATGCGGGATGAAAAGCGACGGTTGCGTATTGGATCGTGTCATTTTGGATTCCGGCATGCCTGACAGGATAAACGCATCTCCCCGCCCAGCGATAGGGGGAATTTTGAGGGGTAAGGGTAAACAAGCGGGATCGATTTTTCAGTTGAAGGTTGCACGGCAATGCCGTATAAGCATAGCCGGTGAAAATCGTTCGAACCCTCGTCTATGAACGTAAATCCTCCAAGCTGTTAAGTGCGGAAGAGATACGCGCCGCTGAGGATGAAATAATCGCGGCCCCTGAAAAATGGCCGGTGATTTCAGGCGCAGGAGGCATCCGCAAAGCCAGAGCGGCGAGAGGAAGTTCCGGAAAAAGCAGCGGAGTGCGGATCATATATTATTTCTGGGCTGCGAAAGAGACCGTCTATTTAATGGAAGTATATGCAAAAAACGAGAAAGCAAACCTTAGCGGTAAGGACAAAAAATTTCTGATTTATGCCGTTGAAGAACTAAAGAAACTGGAGAACTAGGATGTCGAAGCGAACAAGCAAGTCAGAAAGCAGCCTGGTAACGGCGGCAAGAGAAATGCTTGCACATGCAAGGGGCGAGATTGAGCTTGAGTCCTATGAATATACGCCGCCCCCAAAAATGGATGTCGCTGGGATCAGAAAAAAACTCGGCCTCAGCCAAAAACAGTTTGCGGACCATTACGGCTTTGCCGTAAGCGCGCTCCGGGAGTGGGAACAGGGCCGCCGCAATCCCGAGCGTTCAACCAGAATTTTACTGGCGCTCATCGCCGAAAACCCAAAAATGGTCGAAAAAACTCTGGCGAAATTGTCGGTTTGATGGGGATGGCGGGGAAAAGGGTTTCTCCTTTAGTCCTCTTTTTGAGGAGCCTGTCGAAGAAATGGGGGTCCGAATCGATGAATTTTGCGTTTAATTTAATCATTTAATCGAATTGCGGAAATGGGGTCAAATCGAGTCTCATTTAATCGAGTCTGACCCCATTTCCGCTCCCACCCCATTTCCGCTCCCATTTCCGCTCGCACCATTTCCGCTCCATTTCCGCTCAAAACAAGCGCGATAACCAATCGGAGTATTCTTTTGCCGCTCATTGATTTCTCCTGTGATAAATCCTGGGGCACGTTGACGTCTGAATCAGGATATGAAACACTGCGGCCATTAACTATAGTTTTTATTTTAATTAAGAGGTGACCAGTGACTCAGGGGCCAGCTACTGAGGCGGGGGGTAGGCGGTGTCAGTTACATTACTTTACCGGACGCATTCTCGCTTCTCAAAAACAGAAATCAACCCATGTCAGCAGCGCCACTGGCGGTACGCAGGCTAACCCGGTAACGCATATCAGCTCTACCACCGTTGACCATCATGAGTTTTATCTGATGGATGAGTTCGGCAAGGAGCGCAGTTTCAAAACGAATGATCTGGACTTTCCATGCCGCGAAGACCAAACAGCTTCGATTGTCTGGGTAATTCCGGAAGGCGCTGAGGAGGGGCCCTTTATTGCCGCTTATAATCACAACACAAATGACCGGGTAACAATCGAACCAAATCGCATTGCGCACATCTTCGCGAAACCGGCTTGGATGGTGTGGGGTATCGCATTAGCGACGCTGGTGATTGTCAGTTTTATGATAAACTTGATCGTTGGCATGATCGCGGTGCTTGTTCCTTTCTTTTTCTTTCGGTGGCAATCAAGGCAGGCGGCCAAGGCGTTGCTCGCCAACCCTGATTTTTCGAAACTCAATTCGCAATTGTCACAATTGCAGCCTTTAGCGATAACATCACCGGTCTCTTTGCCTGGGCAGAAGTTATGAAACCTGTAATGCCAGGGCTGGTGATGCTCACCTTGCTTGTTGGGTCTGCGTTTGCAGACCCTCAACCGCTAAGCAAAGCCGATCGTGAGGCGGTGTTCAAAGCTGCCGGCTTCGTCCCTAAAGGGGATAAATATGTCAGATGCGACGACACGGTAACGGAATCTTTTCAGGCGGGCAGCATTGAGATCGCTGATCTGAATAGTGATGGAAAACCAGAGGCATGGGTCACGGAGGGCAGCCTTTTCTGCTACGGTACTACCGCCGAGGCATTCGTACTGGTTGCCAGGGATAACAAAGGCGAATGGATTAAGCTGCTCGACGAAGTGGGAGTCCCTACGGCACTAACGAAGTTTCGAAATGGATGGCCCGATATCAAGGTGGGCGGCCCGGGTCCGGGTCCTTTTCCAGTTTATTATTACGATGGCAGCAAGTACATCATTAGCGAGTAAAGAAGAAATGGCAGAAGCAATGGAGAAGAAATGGGGCAGAAGAAATGGGGTCAGAAGAAATGTAGAAGAAATGGGGTCAGACTCGATTAATTTTGACCACATTTCCGTTATCGTCACCATTTCCGTCAGATGTTAAGACAACACTTTACTCCTCGTCCTCTTCATATTCCTCCCAACGGGCATATTGCGGCGGGCTTTTGCCGATGCGGCTGACGATGCGGGGGTATTTCTTTTTCGGCGAGGCTTTGGGCTGAATGGCAACAACATCGATCTGGTGCCACCAGTCATCGCCAAAATCAAACCAGTAGCCGAAGGCGTCGCCCGGCTTGAGATTCAGGCTGCCTATGGTGACATGCTGCAAATTACCGGCAATGCCGTCCCGCGCCATATCCTCCTTGCTTAGCCCCTCCAGCATCATGGGTAAAACATAGCGCCGCGCCTCCGGGTCCATCGGTCCCTCGCCGCCAACCTGGAATTCATACATATGCGGATCGAAACGGTTAAATGCCTTGAAAATCATCTGATGCAGCTCATCCAGCGTGTCATCCCCGCGCAATTCGATCTTGCGTGAGATCTCCGGATTTTTCTCAGCAAACTCTTCCGTGATCGGACCATCCGTGATAAAAACCTCCAGCGTGAACTCGCGATCATCCTCTAGCACCCTGAAACTGCGTCTTGCCGGTTTTGCTTTTTTTTCCGAAGCCATGATTTCCTTCCGCGTTCTATTGATTTGTGTAAGGCGCATATCCCAGCCCGTCTGCGCCGCCCGCGATTTTTTACGCCAAATCCTCAAGCTCCACCGCAAGCGCGCGGGCGAGCTTTTTCACCGTCGCCACGGAACCATTTTTCCTGCCGGTTTCGATCATGGCGATCATGTCCCGCGAAACGCCGGAGGCGTTGGCCAGCGCCGCTTGCGTAAGCCCGCGATACTCACGATAGATGCGCAGGCGGTTCCCGCCCGCGATCAGGCGGTCCACCAGATCCTTGGGAAAATATTCTTCGCCGCGTTTCTTCGCTTCGTCAAAAGCAAGGATGTCGAGCATGTCCTCATACGCCCTGAGCATCTGCTTTACGGTTTTGACGGGAACGCTGATTGACTTTTTGCCTTTGCCAAGCTTGGCCAGATCGCACAGCGCCGCATAACCCGCCGCCTGCATCTCCCTATGCGGGGTATGTTTCATGCGCCGCTCCTTTCACTCCTGGTAGATGTTGCCACGCGATGCTATGCGCACCACATGAATAATCAGTTGCGCATCGGCAATTTCATAAATGATGCGCCAATCCCCAACCCGTAACCATTGCGGCCCTTCAGTCTGGCGGCATTGTTGTGCTTCGTATACGGATCAGCGGCTACCGCTGCAATTTTCGTCTGGATCGACAGCGCCAGCTTGCGCGGCATTCTGGATACAGTGCGCGCAGACTGTTTGCTATAGATCACTCTATGCATTTATTATATGTAACCTATAGTCACAAATCAGTCAAGCCGGTCCTGAGGGGCGAAAGGTGGGACACATGGCCCACCCCCCCTAATCCCGTTTTTTCGGGAACAGCATGCCGGCGATCATCGGATAGGCGTCATCGAGTGCGAGGCCCATCACCACGCCCGCGCGCGCGTCACGGAAATAGCGCTCGAACGGCAGCCGCGCGGCAAATGCCGTGCCGCCGAAGATGGTCATCAGGCCTTCGGTCACCGCCACGGCGGCCTCCGACGCCAGCACCTTGGCCTGTATATAGGGCAGCGGCGATTTGACACGGCCCTCGTCGCCCGCTTTCGCCGCCAGATGCAGCAGCGACCGCGCGCCCTCGATGCGGGCGCTGAATTCGGCCATGCGCCGGGCGTTGATCGGGCTGTCCAGCCGCCGCGCGCCGCTCGGATATTGCTTCGTCACTTCCTCGCAGCCAATTTCATAAGCGCCCGAGGCAATGCCCAGATAGGCGGCGGCATAGGTCAACGCCACCACCGGCATCATGATCGTGCCCAGATTGCGGCCCGCCTCATGTTCCTTGCCGATAATATTGGCGTGCGGCACTTCGCCGTTGAAAATCATCGGCGCGCTGCCATTGCCGCGCATGCCGAGGCCGTTCCATTCGCCGTCTTTCTTCCAGCCGATCTTGTCGCGCTCCACCACCAGCGCGCTGAGCGCGCCGCGCGGCGCATCCGGGCCGATCTGGCACATCAGGAAATAATGGCTCGCCTCGCCCGCCGAGGTGACATAGGATTTGCGGATATTATCCAGACGATAGCCGCTATCCGTGCGAATGGCGGAGGAGAACGCGCCGGACGGCTGCCAGTCCTGCCCCGTGGCGCCGCTGGTTTCGCCGCCCGCCACCGTATAGAACGCCTCGCCACGCGCGATGGGCTTTACGAAACGCTCAACCTGATCCGGCGTGGCGATGCGCGAGATCAGCTCGGCCGCCTCAATATGCATTTTATAGCACATGGCGGTGGAAGGGCATTTCTTGGCCAATTCCTCCACCACCAGCACGGTTGTCAGCAAGTCCACATGACTGCCGCCATGTTCCTTGGACACACGCAAACCCATGAAGTTTTCAGCGCGCAGGGCGGCAAGTGAATCTTTTGGGTAGGTGGCGGTCTTGTCGGTGGCTGCGGCCCGGGGGGCCAGATCGCGTTCAGCTACGGCACGCGCCTTTTCCATCCAGTGCAGCTGCGCGTCTGTCTTGGAAATCCACACGACTTCTTCCCCCCTAAATTCTTATTATGTTTCATATCATTATAGTGGGTTTGCCGGGGGAAAACAGGGAAGATTTTACGCAGCAAACCCCATATTTTGTGTATTGCCGCCGGTAAAGGGTCAATAAAAGGGCTTTATCTAATCGTCATTTAAATGACAATTTAATGACAATTTAATTCCGGATATGCTAGAGCTAGCCTTGATGTTCCTTGCCTTCAGGCAAGTTGACCGGAAACAAAATCAATGCGTGGAGACGTCTGAACATGGCCTGGATGCCAAGGGGTGCGATTATTGTCAGTCTGGTGTTAGGAATTCAGTCGGCCATGGCGGCGGTTTCGCCCGAGGAAGCCGGGCGGCTTGGGAACGATCTGACGCCGATTGGCGCGGAACGCGCCGGCAATGCGGCGGGCACCATTCCCGCCTGGGATGGCGGTCTGACAGCGCCGCCGCCGGGCATCGGCTATGAGGCGGGCAAGCATCACACCGATCCATTTGCCGCCGACCGTCCGCTCTATACGGTGAATGCGGCCAATATGGCGCAATATGAGGGGCAGCTGACAGAGGCCCATAAGGCGCTGTTAAAGGCGTATCCCGACAGCTATTTTATGAATGTCTATCCCACGCACCGCTCCTGCGCCTATCCAAAACATGTGTACGAGGCCGTCAAGCGCAATGCCGTCAGCGGGCAACTGACCAATGAAGAAAATGGCTTTACCGGCGCAGTGATGGCGTTTCCATTTCCGATCCCGCAATCGGCGCGCGAGGTGTTGTGGAATCACGAAATTCGCTATCAGGGATATAAGGTCACACGCGAATCCGCCGCCGCCGCGCCCACCAAGACGGGCGACTATACGCTGGATGTGGCGCTGGATCAGTGGATTTACCGTTATTCGAATCCGGATCTGAAAAGCACCGAAGAACTGGACAATGTCATTATGCATTTTTTGCGGCATGGCATCAGCCCGTCCTCGAATGCCGGCACATTATCGGTCACGCATAATACGATGGATCAAGTGCTGGAGCCCCGGCATAACTGGTCCTACCGGCCGGGCGAGCGCAAGGTCAAACAGGTGATGGGTCAGCTATATGATAATGTTCTGGCGACCAGCGACGGCATCCGCCTGAATGACACGTTTAATATTTTTAGCGGCGGCGGCGACCGGTATGACTGGTCGTTGATCGGCAAACAGGAAAAGCTGATCCCGTACAATACCTATCGGCTGGCTTCGCCAGATACAAAGTACAAGGATATTCTGCATAAGTCGCATCTGAATCCGGAAGTGATGCGTTATGAGCTGCACCGCACCTGGGTGATTGAGGGCCGGTTGAAGCCCGGCAAGCAACATATATTCGCCACCAGCCGCATCATGTATTTCGATGAAGATTCATGGACGGGAACCGCCGGCGTGCTGTATGACGGCGCGGGCAAAATCACCCGTGTGCAGGAGGCCCATATTTTCAACTATTATGATCAGCCGCTGTGCAATATCGGAAGCGATACAGTGTATGACATCGATGGCGGGCGTTATCATATTGTCGGAATGCGGAACGAACAAAAGCCGGTCAAGTTTGATATACAGGATCAGCCCGGTTCATTTTCGCCGGGAGGCATGCGCCGCCTCGGCGTGCGTTAGTGCGGGATGAATTTAAGTCGAATAGGGTCTAAAATTTTATCCGGGCTGAATTTGCGTGGTTCTGTAAATCTGAAACGAACGCAATCGCGACTTATTGCGGAAAGTCCGGATCTGGCGCTGCTTGTGTGCCGGTTTCTTCATCCGGCGATTTTTCAGGCTCTGGTGTTTTGAACAGATCATGATAATCGCGGGTCAGATCGGCGGCTTTCATACCGGGAAGTTTGAACGCCCAGCCTTTGGTGCGGGCGTTGATTTCCGCAATCTGTTTCTGCACCGCCTCGGGTTTGAGCAATTTTGTGTCTTTTTCGAGCAGCCCTGCCTTGGCCGCAGCCTCGGCCTGTACGGGATCAAAGCTGGCTTCAAACCGTGTCCAGCGGCTTTTATCACGCAGCACAGTCCAGCTTGTCAGCACCAGCCCGTCGAATAAATGATGCCGGGCCTGGAAGGCGCCGGTGAAATCAATTTTATCCGCAGGCGATACATCATCCAGCGGCAGCAGAGAGACGGCACGGGCGATATTGGCGGGCAATTCATCCAGCACCAGCACTTTGCCCTTAGGCGTTTTTGTAATCGTGAAACTGGCGTCCGGACTGGCGCGGTTAATGTCATAGGCGGGGCCGCTGGGCGGGGTCAGGGTCACGGATGCGATGCGGGCTTCTGCAATGTCAAACAAAGCCCGGTCTATCCAGTCGCTGATTTGCAGCGGAAGATTGATATCGCCCTGCACCAGATAAGTTTGCGCCTCGCCATCCTTGCGGGCAAAGGCGATGCCCGCGCGGGTGCCGCTGGGCGGGGTTTGCACCTTGCCCAAAATCAAGGCGGCCAGAGGTTTGCCCCCGGCATCAAAGAGACTGAAGCGATAGCCCTTGCCGCTGGCGGCCTGGCCCGTGTCATCCGGCGCCGCCAGCAGCAGCGCGCCGCGATTTTCTGCGCGCGCCGTGCGCCGTTCCACTGCATCAAGTTTCGCCACCGCCAGAATAGCTTTGCGCACCACATCGAAATTTGCGGGCCAGCCGCCCCGGTCCGGCAGCATCCAGCCACCCCTTGCATCACGGGCAATGCTGATATTTCCTGAGCTGGTCCCGATATCAATTTTAGCGATAGTTTCGATCTGCTGTTCCAGACCGGGAAACAAAGGCTGACGCGCAAAGGGGGCCTGATTGGCCGCCTGGCGCGAAGAAATCGCGATGCCTGCCGCCACAACGAAGAAAGCCGTCAGTGCTGCAAGGATGCGCAAATGACGGGGGTTCATGGCGCGCCTCCGGCCGTCTTTGTCATGGCGGTTTCGGCGGTTTCGCGCCACTGCCGGCTTCGGAATTTACGGCGCCGGTTGCGCCATTGCGCCAGCAGGACTGCCGCGGCGCCAACCAGAATCGGCGTCAGCGCTATATTGATGAAACGCAGACGGTCCTGAAGCGCCTCGACATCGCTGCGCAGGGAATGCTGCACCGTACGCAACGCCTTGCGGGTTTGCGCAATCTGTTCGCGGGCGCGCTGAATTTCGGCTTCCTGTTCCGGGGTTACAATTTCTTCGCCGGCGCCGCCATCAGGTTTCGGCATGCCGGGCTCATGGCGCTGCATCTGCGCCAGGCGCTGTTCCGTCGCCTGTAGTTCCGTTTTCAGGCGCTGTTCTTCTTCCAGATAGCGCGATTCAGCGGCGCGCATCAGTTCCTGCACAACCAGGAATGGCCGGGAAGATTTTGAACGGCTGCGCAGGGAAATCAGTTCGCCCGATCCGGTCATGTTTTCAATCGCCGCTATCACCAGATTGGCGTTATCCGAGGTTGGCACCGCAACCTGCTGGCCGCGATATTCGCTGACTTCGACCCACCAGTTATCGTCCCACATATCGGTATCGGCAACGGCAATCACCTCTATCGGTTTTTGCGAGCTTGCCAGATGCGGCCGCAGATTTTTATATGCCTGGGCCAGTTCCGGGCTGGCGTCCTTGGGCAGGGGCGGCGGGCCGGCCGGGAAGGCCGACACGGCATCGCCTGACAGGCGCGCCGCCATCACATAGCTCTCGCCGCTGGGCTCGAACGCGCGCAGCATATCAATTGGATTGGGCGCGCGGCGCAGCATCAGGGTGGCCTCGATCAGGGCGGCATCGGTGCTGCTGGTGATCAGCGGGGTAAACCGGGTTGTGGCATCGGGCAGCTTTTTCAGATGGCCGGCCATCGCCATGGCGATATAGCGCAATTCGCCAGTGACCGGATCATTGCGATCCAGCGCCGCCTCGCGCAGGCCCAGCCATGCGACATAGGTGGTGTCCTGCTCTTCACCCAGATTATTCACAACCACCCGCTGCCCGAAAGCCCGGTCGGCCACGATGCGGTTCGGGTCCATCTCGATACCCCATGCGCGGTACAATTCAGGCATGTTCGAGGCGGGCGACACCGCCTCACGCGAGGTCAGCGGATTTTTGGTGCGCGATGGCGGCTTGCCCACTTCGGATATGGGATCGGTAAAGGCGATCACCCTGCCGCCGCGCAGCACGAATTGATCAATGGCGTAAATGGTAAGCGCGTCCATTTCCTTTGGATGCACGATCACCAGCACACTGAAGGCATCATCAATATCCGTGAACTGCCCGGTCAGCATTTCCACGTCGAAAATTTCACGCATCTGCTGATACAGCATGAACGGCTTGATCTCGCCGCGCATCACCGCCTCGATGCCGCCCTTGCCGATATCCAGCGGCAGGCCGCTTATCACACCGACCTTAGGCTTTTTAGTTGTGGACAGCCTGGCCACAAGCTGGGTCAGGTCATATTCCAGAAACTGTTCCCGGTCCTGGGAAAAAAACGGGATGGCTTCGACACCGTCCAGCATATTGGCGCCGGACAGGCCGAGAAAGAATTTTTCGCCATCCCGTGTTGGCAGCCCCTGCATGCCCAGCGCAATTGCGCGTTCTTCGGCTTCGCTGAAAGGTTCCGGATCAATGATTTCCAGCAGCAGTTTGGCCCCTGAATTGGCCTCAAATTCCTTCAGCATATCGCGCACCCGCTGGCCATATATCTGCGCACCGGGCACATCTTTCGCCAGCCGTTCGGAATAAAAAAATTGCAGTGTGACCGGCTCGGTCAGTTTGGCCAGCACATTGCGCGTGCCATCGCTAAGTGTGTACAGCCCATCCTGGGTCAGATCAAAGCGCGCCGAATAGAGCGACGCATTGGACAGCATATTGACCGCCAGAAACAGAATGGCGGTCAGAACCAGTGCGAGCGGGGCCAGCATATTGCGTTGCATCTGCGTCTAGCCCGCCTTTTTCATGGCAAGGATGATCGCATTGGCATACAGCCAGGCCGCAATCAGCGATGCGAAATACACCACATCGCGCAGATCAATCACGCCATTGGTGATGGCGTCGAAATGGGTCAGGAAACTGAAAGACGCGATCGCCGCCAGCAAACTTTGCGGGGCCCAGGCCGAAAAGAAATCCAGCACCATCGGCAGGCCGCTGACCGTGAACAGGAAACACACGCTGACGGTAATCACAAAGGCAATCACCTGGTTGCGGGTGGTGGCGGAAATCGTCGCGCCAATCGCCAGATAGGCCCCCGCCATCAGCGCGCTGCCGGTATAGCTGGCCAGGATGACGCCATTATCCGGATCGCCCAGATAATTCACCGTGATCCAGATCGGAAAAGTCAGCCCCAGCGCCACCATCGTAAATCCCCAGGCGGCCAGATATTTACCCAGCACCACGGCCCATAGCGGCACCGGCAGGGTCATCAACAGCTCGATTGTGCCGGATTTACTTTCCTCCGCCCATAGCCGCATGCTGACCGCCGGGATCAGGAACAAATACAGCCAGGGGTGAAACGAGAAGAAGTTTTTCAGGCTGGCTTCGCCGGTCTCAAAAAACTGGCCGAGATAAAATGTCGTCAGTCCGGTCAGGAACAGGAAGATGACAATGAAAATATAAGCCAGCGGCGTGGCGAAATAGCCCATAAATTCACGCTGAAGCACCAGACGCAACCCGTTCACGCGCGGGCCTCATGCAGATCGCCGGTGGTAAGCTGACGGAATACTTCGTCCAGCCGGCCGCGTTTGGCCAGTTCCGCGGGGGTTGCGTCGGCCACGATGCGCCCCCGGTCGATAATGATGGCGCGGGTGCAGATCGCGTCCACCTCTTCCAGAATATGGGTTGAAATGATGATCGCCTTAGACGGCGCCATTTCTGCGATCAACTGGCGCACCGTATGTTTCTGGTTCGGGTCAAGGCCATCGGTGGGTTCATCCATAATCAGCACGGGGGGATCGTGCAATATCGCCTGCGCCAGGCCGACCCGGCGCTTGAAGCCCTTGGACAGCGTGTCGATGGGCTGTTCCATCACCCTGTCAAGCCCGGTACGCTCCACCGCAAGCCGGATGGCGCGGTCGCGTTCCGCGCCATAAAGGCGGCGGATGCCCGCGATAAACAGCAAAAATTCGCGCGGCGTCATATCGGGATAGGCGGGCGCACCTTCGGGCAGGTAACCCAGATTCTGTTTGACGGCGATCGGGTTCAGCGTGACATCATGGCCCAGCACCCGCGCCGTGCCCGAAGTGGGCGCCAGAAAGCCGGTGATCATTTTCATGGTGGTGGATTTGCCCGCGCCATTGGGGCCGAGAAAGCCCAGCACCTCGCCCTTCGCCACCTTGAAACTGACCCCGTCAACGGCGGTGATCAGCGGCCCGAATTTTTTTACCAGTGCCTCGACTTCGATCATGTATGCGCCAAAGAATCTAATGAATTGCCGCCCGGGGAAGGCTGCCCCTGAAACTACCGCCCTAGATAGTCAAAGCGTCCCCACCGTGCAAGTCATATGACTGTGATCAGCGCGCAGCCTTCGCTAATCCGTGACCTTGATGCCTTCCGGGCGTTTGATCTGGGTCGGCAGGCCCGCAGCGGGCAATACGCGCTGATAGCTGCCCGAGGTTTGCACCATCACCCGCTCGCCGGGGGCCAGCAGCCGGTCCCCCTTGTTCTGATTTTGCACAATGGTGATGGTCTGGCCGTTTTCCTTGGTCAGCACATATTCATAGCCTGTCCGGTCGGCGGCGGCCTGTTCGGCTGCGGCGCCGATAATGGCGCCGGCCAGCGCGCCCCCGGCAATCGCCCAGGCTTCGCCGCTACCGCTGCCCGCATAGGACCCCGCGCCCGCGCCAACGCCTGCGCCCACCAGGCCGCCGACGCCGGTATTTTCCCCGGTAATGCCCACTTCGCGCACGCTGATGACGGTGGCGAAATCGGTTAACGTGCTTTGCCCCACATCCTTATAGCTGTACTGATTTTGGCCATCCTGTGCGGCGCAACCCGCCACCGCCAGAAACCCGCATAACACCAGCGCAATTTTTGACTGCATGATCATGTTCCTTTCTGAACAAGCTCTGCTTCGGTTTTGGACGATAGCACCCGGATCAGATGTGTGATGTTTTCGCGAATGGCGTTGGCCAAAGCCAGCCTCACTCTTGTGGTTGCGTTAAACGCTTCTGAAAATTTGGCCGTGTAAGGCAATTTAAGTGTCTCTTCCCAGATAATAAAATTGTCGCTTGCACGCCGCAATCTGTAACGCGCCTCTGAATTAACTGTAACGCTTAGCGTGAATAGTTTGAATGGGCTTTCGAGCGAGACCAGATTGGCGTCGAGCAGATATTTTGCCTCGGCTGGATTGGCCGCCATCAGGCTGGCGTTTGCCAGAGCCGATTGCAAGGCTTCCTGATATTGCGCCTGCTTGACAGGATAATCAGAAATAGGAAAAAGAACGCCTTCTGCTCCCGCCACTTGCACATCACCTAGCTTGATGGATTTTTGCAATCCGGTATCGGCGGATATCTGCTGATAGAGTTGCGGCATCGGCGCCATTTCCTTTGAGGAAATCGGCACGCACGCGCCAAGCATCACCGCCAGCGCCAAAGACGCGAATAGTTTCACTGAATACGCCCCCAATATGATTCTTTGTTCCGCGCTAGAATATGGGCTTTGTAAAATGATATCCAACCCGGCGTTGCGCCCGTTTGTCCCCGCCGTTGACCCTGTCCCGTGATGGTGTAGGATGCAAATTGCAGTTAACACAAGATTTTAGGGGGATTCATGGTTCAGACTGGGGGTGAGCTCAGCAACCTGATGCGGGGCAAGCGCGGCCTGATCATGGGGGTCGCCAATGATCGCTCGCTGGCCTGGGGCATTGCCAAGACCTGCCATCAGCATGGCGCGGAACTGGCCTTTTCCTATCAGGGCGACGCGCTGCTGAAACGGGTCGCGCCGCTGGCGCAATCCATTGGCTCGAACCTTGTATTGCCCTGCGATGTGACCGATGCGGCCAGCATGGACGAATTGTTCGAAAGTCTTCGCCGCGAATGGGGAACGCTGGATTTTGTGGTGCACGCCATCGCCTATTCCGCCAAGGAGGAATTAAAGGGCCGCTATGTGGATACGACGCCCGATAATTTCGCCATGAGCATGAATATTTCCTGCTATTCCTTCACGGCGGTGACGCAACGCGCCGAAAGACTGATGCCCAATGGCGGCAGCCTGCTGACGCTGACCTATTACGGCGCGGAAAAGGTGATGCCGCATTATAATGTGATGGGCGTCGCCAAGGCGGCGCTGGAAGCCAGCGTGCGCTATCTGGCCGCCGATCTGGGCGCAAAGAATATCCGCGTCAATGCGATTTCGGCTGGGCCGGTCAAAACGCTGGCCGCGTCGGCCATTGGCGATTTCCGCTATATTCTGAAATGGAATGAGTTGAACTCGCCGCTCAAACGCAATGTGACGATCGAGGAGGTCGGCAAGGCCGCCATGTTCCTGCTCAGCGATCTGGGCAGCGGCGTCACCGGCGAGCTGAGCCATGTCGATTGCGGTTATAATATTATCGGCATGAAAGATGAAAATGCGCCGGATATCGCGGTGGCGCTGGCCAGCAGCAAAGGCGAGTAATGTCGCATAACACATTCGGGCATCTGTTTCGGGTCACCACCTGGGGCGAATCGCACGGGCCTGCGCTGGGCTGCGTGGTCGATGGCGCGCCGCCGCGTCTGGCGCTGTCGGAACCCGATATTCAGGTCTGGCTCGACAAACGCCGCCCCGGCCAGTCGCGTTTCACCACACAGCGGCGCGAACCGGATGCGGTGAAAATCCTGTCCGGCACGTTTGAGGGCAAAACCACCGGCACGCCGATCAGCCTGCTGATCGAAAATATGGATCAGCGTTCCAAAGATTATGGCGAGGTGATGGATAAATTCCGTCCCGGCCATGCCGATTACACCTATCTGGCGAAATATGGCGTGCGCGATTATCGCGGCGGCGGGCGCCAATCGGCGCGCGAAACCGCCGCACGGGTGGCGGCGGGCGCGATTGCGCGGCTGGTGCTCGGCAAAAAAATTAAAATTCGCGGCGCGCTGGTGCAAATGGGGCCGCACAAGATTGATCGCGCCCGCTGGAACTGGGCCGAGACGGAAAAAAATCCGTTCTGGTGTCCGGACGCGAAGGCGGCGGCGCAGTGGGAAACCTATCTGGACGGGGTGCGCAAGGCCGGGTCATCCTGCGGCGCAGTGATCGAAGTACGCGCGTCGGGGGTTCCGGCGGGCTGGGGCGCGCCGATTTATGGCAAGCTGGATGCCGATCTGGCGCAGGCGCTGATGAGCATCAATGCGGTCAAGGGCGTCGAAATTGGCGATGGTTTTGCCGCAGCCAGCCTGAGCGGCGAAGAAAACGCCGATGAAATGCGCGCCGTTAAAGGCTCCCGACTGCCAAAATTTTCCGCCAATCACGCCGGCGGCATTCTGGGCGGTATTTCCACCGGCCAGGAAATTGTGGCGCGCTTTGCAGTCAAACCCACCAGTTCTATCCTCAGCCCGCGCAGCACCATCACCACCAGCGGCAAGAATGCTGAAATTATCACCAAAGGCCGCCATGACCCCTGCGTCGGCATCCGCGCCGTGCCGGTGGGCGAAGCGATGCTGGCCTGCGTGCTGGCCGATCATATGCTGCGGCACCGGGCGCAGAATGGCTGAAGAAACCGGCGATATTCCGGCGGGGTTTGAGCCGCTGCCGGGCAGCAGCACCTTTATCCATCATGCCGGGCCGGTTTATTGGGGCGAGGCCGATGGCCAGTTCGTGCTGGGGTTCAGAGTGGCGGATCAGCATCTCAATCCGGCTGGAATGTGCGCGGGCGGCATGTTGATGACGGCGATGGATCTGGGCCTCATCATCGGGCTGATTGTGGCGAACCCCGATGGCGGATTTTCCCCGACGACAAGTCTTTCGGTGGATTTTCTGGCACCCGCATGGAAGGACGACTGGATCGAAAGCCGGGTGGATTTCGTTCATACCACGCCCCGGCGTGGCGTAGCCGCGGGCCGGCTGATCGGCCCTAAAGGCGTGATCCTGCGCGCCAATGGCGCATTCAGTTTTCCCCGTCAGGGGGATCAGCGCTTTCGACCGGACGGCCCCACGCTGCGCGATGTCATAGCCGCGCGTCAAAAGCAAAAGCTTCAGTCCGGCGAAGGGGTGTAAGCGCCCGGCGAGGTCAGAAATCTGTCTGCGACAGCGCCCGCACGCGGCGGTCATCTGGCCAGGGAACGGCGGCGCCCGGCGCCACATCGCTGCCCATAATCAGCGTTCCTGTGCGCGGCGTATCGAGGGTCACGCTGCCGCCCGCATTGGACACCTCGACATTGCCGTTCAAGAGTAACACGCCATAAACACCATCAATCGGCCCCACCCAGAAATCGGTGCCGCGCACCCCGATGGTGGCGACGGCGGTTTTTATCGTCAGCTTGCCTGCATGGCCTTTGATGCCGCTGATATAGCGCAGCGCCCCGGTCACCAGATTGATGGTGGCGGAGCCATTCTTGTCAAAAATAAATTCATCCAGCCGCACCTCGGACTTTTCGCCAAGCACCAGACTGGCGCCGCCGGAGAGCCGCAGTTCCGCGCGCGCCGCCTGGCCCGTCAGCACCATCTCATTCTGATAAACGGGATTGCCCGCAGCCAGCGGCCGGGATGGATCCGCCGCAGACGGCCTGGCGCTGACTTCATTTCTGGCCCTTTCAACATTGCCCACCATATCCGCCCCTGCCGCCAGAGCGGGCGAAAGGCAGGACAGGACAAGCATCACTATCATGGTGTGCATTCGGTGTGTAATCGGCATTTGCGGACTTCCTGTATATGTTATGTTCATTCCTCGATTCACCCATGGAGCGCACAGGCAAAGCAAATGAATTTTTCGTGCCGACACACTGCCTGTATGGTTCTGCTTTGTGCCGCCGCAAGCCCTGCCGGTGCAGGAGAGTTGGCAGACGCTGTGTTTGGCGGCGGGGCGTGGCTGGATCTGCGTTACCGAAGCGAATTTGTGGATCAGGAAAATCTGCCGCGCAACGCCGCCGCCCATACACTGCGCAGCCGTGCAGGCTATGCCACCGCCGCCTATCGCGGCCTGTCGGCGATGGCCGAATATGAATATATTTTCCATTTGGGGGCGGAGCGGTTCAATAACGGCAATGAACGCGGATCGCCTTTTCCTTCTGTTGCCGATCCTGACACGGCGGAGCTGAATCAGGCGGCGCTGCGCTATGATGGGCCGCTTCAAACCTCCCTGATTGCGGGCCGTCAGCGTATTGTGCATGACAATGAACGTTTCATTGGCGATGCAGGTTTCCGGCAGAATATGCAAACCTTCGATGCGATTTCGCTGATCAACCGCACGGTTCCGAAAACCGAATTGCGTTATGAATATATTGCCCGCGCCAACCGTATTTTCGGGCGTGAGTCTGCGTTTGGCGACTGGGAAATGGATGGCCATGCCGCCAGCGCGGCGTGGCTGGGCTCACGGGCCGGGAAACTGACGGGCTATGGCTATCTGTTCGATATTGATGAGCGTGCGGATCTGTCCAGCCGCACCTTCGGCGCGCGCTGGGAAGCGCGCGGCTTTGATGTGCAGGGGGTGCAGTTTCAATATACGGCCGAGGCCGCCTGGCAATCGGACCATGGCCATCATCGGGGCGATTATGACGCGGGCTATTATCTGATTCAGCCAAGCCTCGCCAAGGGGCCGTTCACAGTGATGGCGGGCTATGAGGTTCTTGGGGGTAATGGGCGTAACGCCTTCACCACACCGCTGGCCACCTTGCATAAATTCCAGGGGTTCACCGATGTTCTGGATATCCCGCCCCCCGGCGGGGTGCGCGATCTGATGGCGGATATCAATTATCAGCCGGCACATATTCAGCCATTCGATGTTTTACGCCTCTGGGGCGGGGCGCATCATTTTTCCTCAGACGATGGCGGCGGGGAATATGGCCGGGAATATTACGCAGCCATGGGCATCAATTTTCGGGGCGTGTATGGAGAGATCAAGGCGGCCACCTACCGGGCAGCGGGCTTTGGCGCGGACACGCAGAAATTATGGCTGAGCGTGGCCAAAAATATCTAGCCGTCAACTTTCAGCCGGCAACATGATATTGGAGGACATATGAAGAAATTTTTGGTGAAACTCAGGGGGGATAGGTCCCCGCTTCCCCCCAGGCCCGCCATGCGGGCCATGGCCTTTGCGGGCCTGGGGGGATTTGCAGCCATTGCGCTGACAGCCTTTCTGACGGACAGGCTTTCCCTCCCGCTGATTCTTGGTTCCTTCGGCGCGTCCTGCGTGCTTGTTTTCGGTTTTCCCGATGCGCCTTTTTCTCAGCCGCGTAATGTCATTGCGGGCCACTTTATCAGTTCGCTTACAGGCCTTGCCGTGCTTCATCTGATTGGACCACAATGGTGGGCTGTCGCTATTGCAGTGGGTCTTGCCATCATGCTTATGATGCTTACACGCACCGTGCATCCCCCGGCAGGGTCGAATCCGGTGATTATATTCCTGATGGAACCAACATGGGGTTTTCTGATCTTTCCCACCCTCGCCGGGGCTTTGATATTGGTGGCGGTTGCGTTGATCTATAACAACGCCACCCGAACCGCCAGATATCCGAAATACTGGTAATTCCGGGGGGGATTCGTGGTTTCTCCTGCTGACTGCAACAATCCTGCTTGATTGACGCAGGCGCTAGGGGTATAAGGCCCCTCTCAACTGGCATTTTCAGGGCTGACAGCAATATGGCGAATAGCAGACAGGCAAAAAAGCGTATCCGGCAAACCGCCGCACGGACCGTCGTAAATGGGGCCCGCCGCAGCCGTGTCCGCAGTTTTGTGCGCCATGTGGAAGACGCTATTGCCAAGGGCGACCGCGCTGCGGCGCTGGAGGCGCTGAAGGCGGTGGAGCCGGAACTGATGCGCGGGGCGCAGAAAGGCGCGCTGAAAAAACGCGCCGCGTCGCGCAAAGTGTCCAGGCTGACCATCCGGGTGAACGGCCTGGCGGGCTGAACGCAGCCGGTGCCGCTAAGTCTGTGAAAATGGCGGCTTTTCTTCCAGGCCGCAGTCAAATTTAATCTGTATTTATGGGGGGTTCCGCCGGACAGGGCTGTGCCATGCCTGGATACATGTCATTTTACACGCATTTTACACACATAAAAGCCTGATGAATGACCGGTCCGCTCTGCAAAATCACCACTACGGGGGTCAAGCAAAATTTCTTACAAATGTGAAAATAAAGTTGCTGCTACCCTATTGCGCCCGGATATTGTCTTGGGTACACTGACCTTCGATAGCGAAAATCGCTTCCGCCTTATGTAAAAATAAGTAAAATCAGCGTATTTTGTTCAGAATGCTCTATCTGAAAGGGCAATTCTTTGTCTGTAGTGGTAAGAATATTAGTATATATTAAAACTATATTCTTTTAATACTTCTTCGTTGCTTCGGTTAACCCGATTTCGTACCACTTTTTAGATCAGGATATGATGACTCATTCCAATCCAGATCATCCGTTGCCGGATGAAGTTGCGGCCCGTGGTTATGCGGGCGATATCGACCCGCCCCTGGCCTGGGAGGTGTTATCCAAGGAAAAAGACGCCGTGCTGGTGGATGTGCGCACCAGCGCGGAGTGGAATTTTGTCGGGCTTTCCGATTTGTCATCCATTGGCAAACGGCCTGTGACCATTGAATTGCTGAGCCTGCCTTCCATGTCCCGCAACCCCGATTTTGATCAGCAGGTGAAAGAAGCGCTGGCGCAACTGCATGCCGGAACCGAAAGCGCCGTGCTGTTTATCTGCCGCTCCGGTGCGCGTTCACGGGATGCGGCGATCAGCCTGACCCGTCAGGGGTTCAAGCGCTGTTACAATATTGCGGGGGGCTTTGAGGGCGATCTGGATGCCGATCGCCACCGCGCCGGACGCAATGGCTGGAAGTTTTTTGGGCTTCCCTGGCAACAGAGTTAGCTGAATTGCATTTGATAAAATGCCGGTGCGTTGATGGCGCCGGGGATAGAAACATTATTTCAATGGGGTCGGGGGCGTATGACGAAACAACATCCAGGCGTAGGGGCGCCGGGAAATTCACAGATCGCAGCCTCGCAATATGGTGAAGACGCGCCTTCGGGCGGGGCTGGCGGCGGCTTGTCTGCCCGCCCGCCGGCGGCTGAAATCGCCCGGCAATGGGCTGAGGTGGTGAGCCTGCTGCGCGCCGAACTGGGAGAGGCCACATATCAGAACTGGTTGCGTTTTATTGACTGCACCGGAATTGACGCGGCCAGCGTACAGTTGGTTGCACCCAGCCGGTTCAAGCGCGACTGGATCAGTTCGCATCTGGGCGAGGCCCTGTTGCGGGTATGGGGGACGGTAAATCATCAGGTGCTCCGGCTGGACCTGCGGGCTGCCGAAACCGGTAATGGGCATGTCCCAGCAGGGGCGGCGGCGGATCAGGCAATGCCTTCGCTGCCGGCAATAGCCAGACAGCAGGCGGAGCCGCCGGCGCTGCCGGGGCCGCGTGATGCCCATTATGGCCGCCTGGGCGCGCCGCTGGATCCGCGCTTTACGTTTGAGGATTTTGTGGTTGGTAAATCCAATGAATTTGCGCATGCGGCGGCCCGCAGGGTGGCGGATTCGGATGCGCCGCCTTTCAACCCGCTGTTTCTGCATGGCGGCGTGGGGCTGGGCAAAACGCATCTGATGCACGCCATTGCGCATGCCATTCGCGCCCAGCATCCCGAACGCACCGTGCTGTATCTGTCAGCTGAAAAATTCATGTATCAGTTCATCAAGGCATTGCGCGACAAAGACACCATGCCGTTCAAGGAAGCCTTGCGCTCGGTCGATGTGCTGATGGTGGATGATGTACAGTTTATCGGCGGCAAAGGTTCCACCCAGGAAGAATTTTTCCATACTTTCAACGCCCTGATAGATCATCAGAAACAGTTGGTGATCTCGGCTGACCGTTCGCCCTCGGATCTGGATGGTATCGAGGAACGGATTCGCTCGCGTCTGGGCTGGGGGCTGGTGGCGGATATTCATCCCACTGATTATGAATTGCGCTTGGGAATTTTGCAGGGCAAGGCTGAAGCGGCGCGGCGGCAGATACCGGATCTGCATATTGCGGAGCCGGTGCTGGAATTTCTGGCCCACCGCATCAGCTCCAATGTGCGTGATGTCGAAGGCGCGCTCAACCGCGTGGTGGCGTTTGCCACGCTGGTGCGCCGCCCCATCACGGTGGATATGGCGCGCGAAGTGTTGCAGGATCTGCTGCGCGCCAGTGAACGGCGGATCACCATTGACGAAATTCAGCGCAAGTCGGCGGAATATTTCAATATCCGCCTGGCCGATATGCTTTCGGCGCGCCGCGCCCGCGCAGTTGCCCGCCCGCGCCAGGTGGCGATGTATTTGGCAAAACAGCTCACGGCGCGTTCGCTGCCTGAAATTGGCCGCAAATTCGGCGGGCGTGACCATACGACGGTCATTCACGCCGTGCGCCGCATTGAGCAATTGCGTGAAAGCGACAGTGCGCTCAACGATGATGTCGAGCGGCTGCAACGGCTTTTGCAGGGCTGAGGCGTCCACAGCTCCGGGCGGGTAAATAAACCGTCCTGAAGCCGCTTTCCGGCGCGTTTTTGATGCTGCAAGCGGCATGCTCTGCTATACTGATTCGCGCGGCTTACACTACAGATTGCGAGGCAGCTTGCGCGGCCAGCCGGCGCCGGCCCCAGATCAGGAAGGCGCTGCTAACGGAAATGGTTTAGGCATGAAATTCACCATTGAAAGAACAGTTCTGTTGCGTGCGTTAGGCCATGTGCAAAGCATTGTGGAACGGCGCACCACGATCCCTATTCTCTCCAACATCTTGATGCAGGCCCAGGACGCGCGGCTTTTTCTGACGGCAACCGATCTGGATATTTCGGTGCGTGAAGCGTCGGACGCCGCGATTACGCAGCCGGGGCAAATCACGGTTTCGGCCCATACGCTGCATGATATTGTACGCAAACTGCCCGAAGGCGCGCGGGTTGAAATCGCACTCGATCCGGAAAATGGCCGGCTTTCACTCAAGGCGGGGCGCTCGCAATTTTATCTGGCCACCCTGCCTGCGGCGGATTTTCCGGCCATTGATGCAGCGCCCGCAGCGGGGGCCGGCGATGCCTCCGGCGGGGCCACGCAGTTCATCATTGCCGCCGGGGATCTGAAGCGTCTGGTGGATAAAACGCGCTTTGCCATATCGACGGAGGAAACCCGCTATTATCTGAACGGCATCTATCTGCATGTGGCGAAGACGTCAGGCATCAGCATGCTGCGCGCGGTGGCGACGGATGGGCACCGGCTGGCGCGCGTGGAACTGCCGGCCCCCAGCGGCGCCGATACGCTTCCGGGAATTATTCTGCCGCGAAAGGCGGTGCTGGAATTACGCAAACTGATTGACGATGTGACAGGTGACGTGTCGGTCAGTGCAAACGCCGCCAAAATCCGGTTTGCATTCGATCAGGTGACCCTCAGCACGAAACTGATTGACGGCACATTCCCGGATTATACGCGGGTTATTCCCACGGCCAATGACAAGATGATGGAAGTGCCCAATCAGCAATTGCGCCAGGCGGTGGACCGGGTTGCGACTATTTCATCGGAAAAATCGCGCGCCGTAAAAGTCAATCTGGCGTCCAATCAGATGACCGTATCGGTTAAAAATCCCGATCAGGGCAGCGCCGCCGAGGAACTTGCCGTAAACTATTCCGCCACGCCGATCGAGATTGGATTCAACGCCCGCTATCTGCTGGATGTCGCGGACCAGATAGATGGCGAAAATGCGATCTTTGAATTTTTTGACGCACATTCGCCGGCATTGGTGCGCGATAGCGGGGATGATTCAGCGCAATATGTGCTGATGCCCATGCGCGTTGCCTGAGGCGCGGCATATGCGGGCCAGCCCCGGCCGCACCATGTGCCCGGACAAGAGATAGTGCATTCCATGCTAGCGCAAACTGTTTCGCCACAGACACCAGGCCGCGGCCCTGCGGTTGCGGTGCGCTGGCTGAGCGTGAGCGATTTTCGCTGTTATACGCAGGCGCGGCTTGATCTTGACGGCCGGCCGGTGGTGCTGACGGGTGAAAATGGCGCGGGTAAAACCAATTTGCTGGAGGCGCTGTCTTTTCTGGCGCCGGGGCGGGGTCTGCGCTGGGCACGGCTCAGTGAAATTACCCGCGCCGGGGCGCCGTCCCAGGCATGGGCGGTGGCGGCGGGCCTTGATGCCCCGCATCTGTCGCCCGTACCGCTTCGCATCAGTACCGGCATCGCGCCCGATGCCGGACAGGCCCTGGAACGGCGCGTGGTGCGCATTGATGGTGTGACCCAGACCTCCAATGCGATATTGTCGCAGCTGCTGGCCATGGTCTGGCTGACGCCTGATATGGACCGTCTGTTCCCTGGCGGCGCCAGTGGACGGCGGCAGTTTTTCGACCGGCTGACGCTGGGCTTTGACGCCGGGCATGGCGCGCGGCTGAACGCCTATGAGCGCGCGCGCCAGGAACGCAGCCGCCTGTTGCGCGATGAATTGAGCGGGCGGCGCGCAGATCCAGCCTGGCTGGAGGCGTTGGAGGCTTTGATGGCCGAACACGGGGTTGCAGTGGCGGCAAGCCGCGTTGAGGCCCTGCAGCGGCTGACACAGGCGCTGGAAGCCGGGGCCGGACCGTTTCCGCACGCGCTGCTGGCGCTGGATGGGTTGCTGGAAGAACAGCTTTTCAAGGATGCAGCGGTCGATGTCGAGGACCGTTTCCGCGCCGTGCTGGCATCGGGCCGCCGCCGCGACAAAGAGGCGGGACGCGCGCTTGAAGGGCCGCACCGCAGCGATCTGCTGGTCTGGCATGGTGAAACCATGATGCCTGCCGGCGATTGCTCGACGGGTCAGCAAAAGGCGTTGCTGATCGCCATTGTGCTGGCCCATGCGCGCCTGCTGGCGGATGCGGGGGCAACGCCGGTGCTGCTGCTGGACGAGGTGGTGGCGCATCTTGACGCGCGGCGCCGGGCGGCGCTGTTTGACGCACTGACGGAATTGGGGGCGCAGGCCTGGATGACCGGCACGGACAGTGTTCTGTTCGACGCACTGGGGACGCGGGCGCAATATTTTACGGTAATGGGTGGCGCGGTGCAGGACACCGGCTGTCATCCCTAAACGGAAGCATGAGGCGAATTTAGAATGAGTGATGATCTTTCCAGAAATGAGCAGGCCGCCAGCGAGTATGGCGCAGAATCGATCAAGGTTCTGCGCGGCCTCGACGCCGTGCGCAAACGCCCCGGCATGTATATTGGCGACACGGATGATGGCTCTGGCCTGCATCATATGGTGTATGAAGTTGTCGATAATGCGATCGACGAATCGCTGGCCGGTTATTGCGACCGCATCCTGGTGATCCTGCATCCCGACGGATCGGTCAGCGTGTCGGACAATGGGCGCGGTATTCCTACCGAAATTCACAGCGAAGAAGGTGTTTCCGCCGCACAGGTCATCATGACCCAGTTGCATGCCGGCGGCAAATTCGATCAGAATTCCTACAAGGTGTCCGGCGGCCTGCACGGGGTCGGCGTTTCAGTCGTGAACGCGCTGTCGCAATGGCTTGAAGTGCGTATCTGGCGCAGCGGCAAAGAACATTTCATGCGTTTTCATCATGGCGATCCGCAGGCGCCGCTGGCCATTATCGCAGAAGCGCCGGGGAAAAGCGGCACGCTTATCTCGTTTCTTCCGTCTACGGATACTTTCACCAAGACCGAATTCAGTTTTGAAACGCTGGAGCACCGGCTGCGCGAACTGGCGTTTCTGAATTCCGGCGTGCATATCACCATGCGCGACGAACGCGGGGTAGAGCCGCGCGAGGTTGATTTGCATTATACTGGCGGTGTCGAAGCGTTTGTGCGTTATCTCGACCGCAATAAATCGAAACTGATTGACAGCCCGATTGTGATTTCCGGAGAACGCGACGGCATCGTCGTGGATGCGTCATTGTGGTGGAATGACAGCGTGCATGAAAATGTGCTGTGCTTTACCAATAATATACCCCAGCGCGATGGCGGTACGCATCTTGCGGGGTTTCGCGGCGCGCTGACGCGCTGTGTCAATGCCTATGCCAACAGTTCCGGCCTGGCGAAAAAATCCAAGGTGCCGATTACCGGCGACGATGCCCGCGAAGGGCTGACCTGCGTTTTGTCGGTCAAGGTTCCGGACCCAAAATTTTCGTCCCAGACCAAGGACAAGCTGGTTTCTTCCGAAGTGCGCCCGGCGGTGGAAGGTCTGCTCAATGACCGCCTGTCGCAATGGTTTGAGGAGCATCCCGCCGATGCGCGCACCATTGTCAGCAAGGTCATCGAGGCGGCGGCGGCGCGCGAGGCGGCGCGGCGGGCGCGTGAACTGACCCGGCGCAAAAGCGCCCTGGATATTTCAAATCTTCCCGGCAAGCTGGCCGACTGCCAGGAGCGCGATCCGGCAAAATCCGAGATCTTTCTGGTCGAGGGCGATTCCGCGGGCGGTTCCGCCAAGCAGGCGCGCGACCGCGCCAACCAGGCCGTGCTGCCATTGCGCGGCAAGATACTGAATGTCGAGCGCGCCCGGTTCGATAAAATGCTGGCCTCGAATGAAATCGGCACGCTGATCACGGCGCTGGGCGCGGGCATCGGGCGCAATGATTTCAATATTGAAAATGCCCGCTACCACAAGATCGTCATCATGACCGACGCCGATGTGGACGGTGCGCATATCCGCACCCTGCTGCTGACCTTCTTTTACCGGCACATGCCGGAACTGATCGAGCGCGGCTATCTCTATATTGCGCAACCCCCGCTTTACAAGGTCAGCCGGGGCAGCTCGGAACAATATCTGAAAGATGAACGCGCGCTGGAGGATTATCTGATCACCAGCGGCGTCAAGGATTCCGTACTGCATCTGCATGATGGCAGCCAGCGCGCCGGTCAGGATTTGCAGGAACTGGTTGAGCATGCGCGCGGTATTCGCGCCATATTGAACAGTCTGCCGCGCGGCAAATATCCCGATTTCATTATCGAGCAGGTGGCCATTGCGGGCGCGCTGAAGCCGGAGCAACTGGACGATCCGTCCAATGCCGGGCGCGTGGCGCAGGCTGTTGCGGAGGCGCTGGATCATAATAGCGCAGAAGAAGATCGCGGCTGGCAGGGCATCGCCATCGAGCATGGCGGCTTGCGGTTCTTCCGGGATGTGCGCGGCGTGCGCGAAAGCTATGATATTGACGCCCCGCTGCTGGCCAGTGTGGAGGCCCGGCGCCTTAATGCGGAAGTGCCGGCATTACAGGCGGCGTTCCGGCGTGCGGCAACCATGCGCCGGCGCGATAATGTCTATGCCATCGCCTCACCCACGGCGCTGTTCGAAACCATCAAGCAGATCGGCAGTCAGGGCATCAGCATTCAGCGCTACAAAGGCCTGGGCGAAATGAACCCGGAGCAATTATGGGAAACCACGCTGGACCCCCAGGTGCGCACATTGTTGCAGGTGAAAGTGGATCAGGCCGATACGGCGGATGATCTGTTTTCTCAACTGATGGGCGATGTTGTCGAAAGCCGCCGCCAGTTTATTTATGACAATGCCTTAAAAGTGTCCAATTTGGACGTTTAAAGCAATTTGTGACTTGATTGAATCGGCCCCTTTGGCATCTCACTGACCCCCACCCCGGCCCTCCCCCTTTCAGGGGGAGGGAGGCGTTGCGTCCAGCGTTCCCTCTCCTTGGAAAGGGGAGGGACAGGGTGGGGATCAACGGCATGCAAGAAAGCCAGCCGTGTATCAACCTGATCACAAAATGGTCTAGGGTGACGCGCAGGGTGGCGGCGCTGCACGCCCATTGAATCCAATTTTGCAGCGGGAAAGCGCATGAACGAGGATAGTCAGACCCCATATCTGCGGCGCGGCCTGTACTGGCTGCTGGTGCTTGGCCTGTGGGGCATGATCGGCGTCACCGGACTGCTGGCCTGGTATGCCTATGATCTGCCGGACACCGATGCGTTGAACCGGCCGCGCCCCACTGCGGGGATTACCCTGCTTGGGGCAGAGGGGCAGGTGATCGGCAGCCGGGGCGATACAGTAGGCGCGGCGCTGCGCCTGCGGGAAATGCCGGTGCATTTGTTGCGCGCCGTGATCGCCACCGAGGACCGCCGGTTCTACGATCATTCGGGAATTGACCCGATGGGGCTGGTGCGCGCCATGGCCGCAAATCTATGGGCCGGACGGGTGGTGCAGGGCGGCAGCACCATCACCCAGCAGGCGGCAAAAAATATTTTCCTGACGCCGGAACGCAATGTACGGCGCAAGGCGCAGGAATTTCTGCTGGCGCTATGGCTGGAGCGGAAATTCACCAAGGATCAGATATTGGAACTATATCTGAACCGGGTATATCTGGGCAGCGGCAGTTACGGCGTCGCGGCCGCCGCACAGAAATATTTTGGCAAGAAAGTCAGTGAACTGAGTTTACCCGAAAGCGCGATGCTGGCGGGCCTGCTGAAAGCGCCAAGCCGCTACAGCCCGGTGAATGATCCGGTCAAGGCCCGCGCGCGCCAGGAACAGGTGCTGGCCAATATGGCCGATGCGGGCTTTTTGCGGCCCGGTGAACTGAACGCCGCGCTGGCGCAGCCGCTCAATTTTGGCAATTTCGGCAACACCCAGGACAGCCAGTATTTTATTGATTGGGTTCTGGATCAATTGCCGGACTATACCGGGAGGCCGGAGGGCGATCTGATCGTCGTCACCACGCTGGATAGCGCGATGCAACAGGCTGCGGGCCAGGCCATCGGTACGGCGCTGGATCGTGATGGCGCGCGGCTGTCGGTGAAACAGGGCGCGCTGCTGGCGCTGGCCCCGGACGGTGCGGTGCGCGCCATGGCAGGCGGGCGTGCCTATGGCCAAAGCCAGTTCAACCGCGCCACCCAGGCCAAGCGTCAGCCCGGCTCCGCCTTTAAACCCTTTGTCTATCTGGCAGCGCTGGAACAGGGGATGCATCCCGGCAGTATTATGCGCGATTCACCGGTGGTGCTGAACAAATGGCGGCCGCGCAACTTCAAGAATGCTTATCTGGGTGATGTCACGTTGCGTCAGGCGCTGGCGGAATCGATCAATACGGTTGCCGTCAAACTATCCGAAACCGCAGGACGCAGCCGGGTGATCGCGGCGGCGCACCGTATGGGCATTGTGTCTGAACTGACAAGTTCGCCGGCCGTGGCGCTGGGGGTTTCCGAAGTGACTTTGCTGGAATTGACCTCGGCCTACGCGCCTTTCTCCAATGGCGGCTATGCGGTGGTTCCTTATGGCATTGTGGAAGTGCGCACACCCGAAGGACGCGTGCTCTACCGGCGCGAACATGATACGGGGCCGCAGGTCATTGACGGGCGCGCCTATGATCAGATGAATGACATGCTGTCCTATGCGCTGTCTCAGGGCACCGGCCGGGCGGCCCGTTTAAACCATCATGCGGCAGCAGGAAAGACCGGCACCAGTCAGGATTACCGCGATGGCTGGTTCATCGGTTATTCCAGACAGCTTGTGACGGGCGTGTGGTTTGGCAATGATGATGGCGCTTCCATGAAGGGGGTCACCGGCGGCGGCCTGCCCGCGCGCACCTGGAAAACCTTCATGGATGCAGCGCTTAAGCCGGAGCCCGCCCCGCAGCTGCTAAGCGGAAAAAGCATTGCGCAACCGGTGCAGGATCTGGTGTCGCGATTCTGGAAAACCCTGCAAGGTTCGGATTAGGCCGCCCCCATCTGGAAGCCGGGGGGGAAATTACCGTTTTCCCCTTCGGGATTGACAAAGGGCGCAAACACGTCGGTGCCGCGCACCTGCCGGTAGTGATTTAGCGCCCAGACGACGCTGGGAAAGGCGATCTCTTCCCAGGGGATGTCATGCCAGTCAAAAAAGGCGACCTCCAGGCTTTCCACGCCTGCGCTGACATCGGGCGAGAACAGGCGCGCCTTGTAAATTAACTGCACCTGGCTGATGCGGGGAATATTGTATACCGCAAGCAAGGAAAGAATTTCCAGATCTGCATTTGCCTCTTCGCGCGCTTCGCGCATCGCGCCCTGTTCTGTTGTTTCGCCTTCTTCCATGAAACCGGCAGGCAAAGTCCAATAACCCTTGCGCGGTTCAATCGCGCGGCGGCACATGAGAATTTTTCCCTCCCATTCGGTAACGGCGCCGACAACGATTTTCGGGTTCACATAATTGACGAAACCGCAGCCATTGCAGACCAGCCGCTCTTTATCGTCGCCCTCGGGTTTTTTGTGCGAAAAATCCGGGCCGGTTGCGATCGGGTTTTCTGGCTTGGGAGTGCGCATGAGCAACAGTTCCAAAAAGTTTATTCCGTGCAGCGTATTTCGATTACATAAAAGCAGACAACAAAATTATGGTATATTGCGGAATAAATCTTTAGGCTAGCCGATGCGTATATGCATGCGGAAATCTGTGGATAAAACTTGATCAGGGGGCTGAGGATTAATATGGCCAAACCGGAAAAATCAAAAAAAACAGCACCTCGCGCAATTGCGGGGAAGGCGGTCAGAAAACCGGTTATTAAGGCCGTTCTGACGGATTCGCCGGGGCATCTGCTGCGCCGGGCCGAACAGCGGGCGGCCAATGTTTATACACAGGAAGTCGGGCATAGCGGCCTTACACCGCGCCAATATGTGGTGTTGACTGCGGTTGCCGCCTATGAAGGGCAGACGCAAACCGATCTGGTGGCGGCTACCGGCATTGACCGCAGCACCCTTGCGGATATGATCGCACGCATGATTGCCAGCGGCCTTCTGGACCGCGAACGCACCGAAGGCGATCAGCGCGCCAATGCAGTGACCCTGACGACGGCGGGCAAGCGGCAATTGGCGGCCACATCCGCAAAAGTGCGCAATGCCGAAAAACGCATCATCGCGCCTGTTCCGGTCGGCAAACGGACGGTCTTTCTGGAATGCCTGCGCCTGATCGGGGGCCGCATGGATGATGCGCCCGCCCCGGTAAAAGCCGCAGCTAAAAGGCGCAAATAGTTTCATTACAGACTAATTGCGTGCGCCGCGCGTTTAGCGCTGCGCGTTATGCATTTTAAATAGTGATGTTCAGATGCGTTCCCGGGCGGATGTTGCGGAGTTGCGCATTCGGATTGGGCGCTTCCCGGTTTGTGCTTGAATATAACGGGCGCGCTGGGGGATTGGGTTGTGGGGTGATTTCGCCGCTGGTCGGATTGCCGGGAACAGGTGGTTGCGCGGCCTTTGCGCCGGCGCTTCTGGCTTCGCCCGCTGGCGCAAAGGGCGTGCGGCCCGCATTGATAGTGCGTTCCGTCACGGATGCGGCGCTTTTCTCCTGCCTGGCGGACCGGTTTGCCCCGCGCGTGTCACGGTTGAATGCGCGGGCGGTTTCTTCCTCGCTATATTGACGGCGCAGCTGCGCGGCATAGGCCTGCGCGCCGATCTGACTTGAAGGATGAATATTAACCATCTGGCTCTGCCGTTTATTTTTCTTGCCGCTGCCATATATAACGCGGCAAGCTTTAACAAGTATTAATCAGCGGCAGTAAGTTTCCGCAATTGCGCCGCTTCGGCTTCAGAAAGCGGGGGCGGCGCCTGCATATTTTTGCGGCGCAGCCCAAGCCACAATGTTATGCCGCCAACAAGCAGCAGCACTGGCGGCCCCGCCCACAGGGCCAGGGTCGATAGTTTGAACGGCGGCCGCATCAGCACCCAATCGCCATAGCGGCCCACCAGATGCGCGCGCACCTGGTCATCGCTATCGCCTGCTGCCACCCTTTCGCGCACGATGCGGCGCAAATCCGCAGCCAGTTCCGCGTCGGAGATTTCAATCGACTGGTTCTGGCATACCAGACAGCGCAGCCCGTGCATGATGGCGCGCGCGCGCGCCTCCTGTGCGGGGTCCTGCAAGGTGACGGCATCCACGGCCATGGAATGGGCCGGGCCAGTGCCCAATGGCGCAAGTGCCGGGCCGGCGCCGAGCAACAGATAAAAAAGAAACATAGCGGCGCGCGCATATTTCATGGTCTGGCCGCCGCAATTGCCGGAAGTATTTTTTCCTTTATATCTTCAGGGCGCAGCGGCCCCACATGCTTCATCACGATACGGCCATCGCCATCAATGATAAATGTTTCCGGCACCCCATAGACGCCCCATTCAATCGCCACCCGGCCGCTGCGATCCGCGCCAACTGTTGCAAACGGATCGCCAAGCTGCTGTAGAAAGGCCAGCGCCCTGGCGGGATCATCCTTATAGTTCAGGCCGATCATCCGCAGGCCGGGAATTTTGGCGATCTCCATTAATTGCGGATGTTCAATCCGGCAGGGGCCGCACCAGGATGCCCAGACATTAACCAGGCTGACGCCGCCTTTGGCCAGATCGGCGGCGATCAGACCGGGTTCCTTGCCGGGCAGGGGGGGCAGATCAAATTGCGGCGCCGGCTTGTCGATCAGGGCAGATGGCACGATTTTCGGGTCCAGCCCCAGCCCAATGAAAA
>Ga0209867_1000027_pt1 | contig 61654 bp, 71 predicted proteins | sample GWRWmT4_4Nov14_FD_187197 | JGI IMG/M metagenome (GOLD analysis project Ga0209867, IMG submission 187197) | Sand microcosm microbial communities from a hyporheic zone in Columbia River, Washington, USA - GW-RW T4_4-Nov-14 (SPAdes) (version 2) | ecosystem: Engineered > Artificial ecosystem > Sand...
ACCCAACCCCTCCCCATTAAGGGGAGGGGCTTCTTCCCGGAATTTTGTCCCTCTTCTCCCTCCCCCTTGTGGGTAGGGCCGGGGTGGGGGGCCAGGAGGAATGGCCGATCCACACCTCAACTAACTATTACAGGCATCAACCAATGATTAAAAAACTCTATGCCGGCTGCATTGCATTGTTTCTTGGGCTGTTTGCCGTATCTGCTTTGGCCGCCAGCCCGGAAGACACACTCTATCTGGATCTGAAAGATGGCCGGGTAGTCATTGAATTATATCCGGAAATTGCCCCTGGTCACGTGGAGCGGATAAAGACCCTGGCGCGCCAGGGCTTTTATAATGGCGTCGTGTTTCACCGGGTGATTGAAGGCTTCATGGCGCAAACGGGTGATCCGACCGGCACGGGTACTGGCGGTTCCGACTTGCCGGACCTGAAAGCGGAATTCAATGATACCAAGCATCTGCGTGGTACGCTGTCCATGGCGCGCTCATCCGATCCCGACAGTGCGAACAGCCAGTTCTTTATCTGTTTTACGGCGGCGGCGTTTCTGGATGGCCAATATACGGCGTTTGGCCGTGTGATCTCCGGAATGGAACATGTAGATGCGATCAAGCGGGGCGATGAGGCCGATAATGGCCAGGTCACCGATCCGGACAAGATCGTGAAAATGCAGGTTGCCGCGGACGTAAAGGAATAGCTTTACCGATCCTGCCCTTCATCATCCCATGCGCGTTGAATCGTTTGATTTTGATCTGCCGGATGAACTGATTGCCTTGCGGCCGGCACAGCCGCGCGATGCGGCGCGCTGTCTTGTGGTCCGGAATGGCGCGTTGCAGGACAATGTGATGCGCGACCTGCCGGTGCTGTTGAACCCCGGCGATCTTCTCGTGTTCAATGACACGCGGGTAATTCCGGCGGCGCTGCGGGGGCTAAGGCGGCGCGCGGACGGCTCTGAAGCCAGTATACATCTCAATCTGCACAAACGTGTCGATCACGCCTGCTGGCTGGCCTTTGCAAGACCATTGCGGCGTCTGCGGCCAAATGATCGGATCATTTTTTCGCAGAATTTTTTCGCCATTGTTTCGGAGCTTAACTCCGGGGGCGATATTCTGCTGAAATTCAATCTGTCCGGTGCGGTCCTGGATGCCGCCATTGAAGCACACGGGGCCATGCCGCTTCCGCCCTATATTGGGTCTAAACGCCCAGCAGATATGCGCGATGTGCAGGATTATCAGACCCTGTTTGCGAAAGTCGATGGATCCGTCGCCGCCCCGACAGCAGCACTGCACTTTACACCAGAACTTATGCTAAAACTTGAAAAAAAAGGTATAAAGCATTGCTTTATAACATTGCATGTGGGGGCGGGAACTTTCTTGCCGGTAAAGTCAGAATATATTTCTGAACACCATATGCATGCTGAATGGGGCAGTATATCTTCATTGTCGGCCCAGGCTATCAATGCCGCCCATAGTGAGGGGCGGCGTGTGGTTGCGGTTGGCACCACTTCGCTGCGTCTTCTGGAAAGTGCCGCGCAGCAGGATGGAACCGTTGGGACCTGGACCGGGGAAACGGATATTTTTATCACGCCGGGATACCGGTTTTTGACGGTGGACGCTCTGATCAGCAATTTTCATCTGCCCAAATCAACCTTGTTCATGCTGGTATCGGCGTTTTGCGGCATGGAGGTGATGCAGGCCGCGTATCAGCACGCCATTCGGGAAAAATACCGGTTTTATTCCTATGGCGACGGCAGCCTGTTATTTCGAGCGCCCGTATGATAGCGGCATCCGGATTTTCATTCAGGGTAACGGCAAGCGATGGCGCCGCGCGTACCGGCATTATCCAGACCTCGCGTGGCGAAATACGGACCCCCGCATTCATGCCGGTCGGAACCGCAGGCACGGTCAAGGCCATGCTGCCCGGTACTGTGCGGGAGCTGGGCGCGGATATTGTGCTGGGAAATACCTATCATCTCATGCTGCGGCCGGGGGCCGAGCGTGTGGCCCGGCTTGGCGGGCTGCATAAATTCATGAACTGGCCCCATCCGATTTTAACCGATTCGGGCGGTTATCAGGTTATGTCCTTGTCACAATTACGAAAAATAGACGAGCAGGGGGTCATGTTCCGCTCGCATATTGACGGCTCGCAGCATCTGTTGTCGCCAGAACGCAGCATAGAGATTCAGCTGCTTTTAGGTTCTGATATCATTATGGTGCTTGACGAATGCACACCTTTTCCAGCCAGCATTGAACAGGCGGAAAAATCCATGCTTTTGTCCATGCGCTGGGCCGAACGATCCAAGGCAGCTTTTGAAAGCGCCAGATCTGCCGAAAAGGGGCATGCGCTGTTTGGTATTGTCCAGGGGGGCGTTTATCCGGAACTACGGGAACGCTCGTCCAGATCGCTTTGCGGCATCGGGTTTGATGGATATGCTATCGGCGGGCTGGCCGTGGGCGAGGGGCAGGAAAGCATGTTTGCTACAGTCGCGGGCACGGTGCCGCATTTGCCGCAGGACCGGCCCCGATATCTGATGGGGGTAGGAAAACCTTCAGATATTGTCGGCGCAGTATTGCGCGGTGTGGATATGTTTGATTGCGTGTTACCTACACGTAGCGGTCGAACCGGCCAGGCTTTTACCTCGGAGGGCGTATTGAATATGCGCAATGCCTGTCATGCGGAAGATGAGCGGCCCCTGGATATGACGCTGGATTGTCCAGCCAGCCGTGATTACAGCCGGGCCTATCTGCACCATCTTGTGAAATCAAAAGAAATTCTAGGTTCGATGCTGCTTACTTGGCATAACCTTGCTTATTATCAGAATCTGATGCGGCAAATTTCAGATGCGGTAAAGGCAGGCCGCATGCAGGCATTTGCGGAGCGTTTCCTTGCCGTCGCCTAGCATGATCCGGCCTTCGGCAGCGCCCAGAATGATGGGAAATATGTGTTGATGCAACGGCTGTTAAATTTTCTACTGACCGCCGAGGCACGGGTTAACCCCGCTATTCGGGGCGCGCAGACTGAGATGCTGCTGTCATTATCCGTCCCGTTGCTGTTCCTGCCGGTGGCTGCGGTCAGCACAATATTGCTCAAGAATCATTTTGATGGTGTTGACACAGTCTGGTTTCTGGCCTGGTTGCTGCTGCCATTATTGTTATGGGGCCTGTTGCGCCTGACTGGCGCCGTTAATCTGGTGCGCGATTTACTGACACTGTCGATTCTTGTTTTTATCGGTATCGGTGCGGCCCATTCAGGCGGTATCGCCTCATCAATGGTGATTGGTCTGTGTATTATTCCAATGGAAAATATGCTTTCCGGGGACCGGCGGCGGGTCTTCCTGTCGATCCTTGCCGTGTTATTGTGTCTGGCTATTTTGTGGTGGGCGGGTGAATTACATCTGCTTCCGCCAGATCGGTCGACGGATGAATTACGCCAGGCGCTTCGGCCGCTCACAGTTGGTTTTGTAATGCTCTACAGCTTTCTTGTCGCAGACGGGCTGATCCGCCACCGCCGGGCGGGCGAAAAAGCCCTGAGTGACACGGAACATCTTTTTGAAAGCCTGTTTGAAACAGCCCCCATCTCCATCATGGAGCAGGACTGGTCACAAACCAAAAAAATCATCGACCGCCTAATGGAGTCGGGGGTGGCGGATCTGAACCGCCATCTGCTTGAACATCCCGAAATTTTAAAGGAGATGGTCGCCGCCATTCGCTTCATCCGGGTTAATAAAGCTACCTTGACGCTGTATCGCGCCGATACGGTCGGAAAATTGGTCGAGCATCTGGAAGTTGAGCGGCTCACTTCCGAGGAGTTGCGAAATTACCGCATGTGGATTGTAAACTTTGCCGCTTCGCAAAGTGGTAATTATCTTAATGAAACAAGTACGCGGCGGCTGCGGGGCGGCCAGGTGTTTACGCGGGTCCGTTCGGCTATAGTCCCGGGGAACCGTCATGATTGGCAAAGGGTTGTCACGACAGTTGGAGACGTGACCGACCGCAAGCGTGCCGAACTGGCGCTGCATTCGGCCAAAGAGGAGGCCGATCAGGCAAATCGGGCGAAATCCCAGTTCCTGGCAAATATGAGCCATGAATTGCGCACGCCCCTGAACGCCATTATTGGCTTTTCAGATATTCTGCGGCAGCAAATGTTCGGGCCGGTAGGCAGTGAACGTTATCTTTCTTATGCCGAAGATATTCATGATAGCGGCCAGCATCTGCTCAATCTGATTAACGATATGCTGGATCTGTCGCGCATTGAATCTGGCAAATATGAAATGCTGGAAGAATGGCTCAGCGCCCAGGAGCTGATTGATTGGGTGTTGAATATGACCGAGCCCCAAATCATGTCGAAGGGGGTGGAGGTAACTCATTCCGTTCCAGAAACGATACTTAATTTCATGGGGGATCGCCGCGCCATGAGACAGATATTACTGAATCTGTTCTCCAATGCCCTGAAATTTACCCCGCGCGGGAAAAGCATCTGTCTTTCGGCGGAAACGGATGCAGCAGATGGGAATATCATTCTCAAAGTCGCCGACTCGGGCTGCGGGATACCCAAACATTTGCTGGCCACCATTGTGGAGCCCTTTGTAACGGCGGCAAATGGTGCGGAATCGGCTGAGAAAGGCACGGGTCTTGGACTTTCCATCACCAAATCTTTGGTGGAAATGCATGGGGGCCGGTTAATGCTGGCCAGTACCGAGAATGTCGGCACAACGGTTTCGGTCATTTTGCCAGCCAACCGGTCAGCGACGGCGGACGCAGTAAAGGCTTCGCAGGAAAATCTGTCCGTAAAGATTTCTTAAACCTTGTTGAAATTAACTCGGTCCCCCATATGTCCCGGGAGGCACATGATGCCGCCGCTTTCCGCCGGAGCTCAATTTTTTTCTTGCACTCACTGCCAAATTAGCGTTCATAGCTTTTCAATATTGATGGGTTAGCCTGTTGGCCGAGTCAGATGTTTGGCCGGTTCGGAGAATGACCTTTTAATAGGACAGGCAACAGGACCTGATGACATTGTCGAAGGTCGTGTTAAGAGACGAATGCTTCAGGGGAATAGCGGTACTTGCTGCTATTTTCCTGGATTTTACTTGGAGCGTCACGACGGGCAGGCCCTGTGGTGATTTACACCCACTCTTACCTGTTTGGGAGAAGTTGCGATGAGTGTTTCACTCGCTCTCAAAAAGGAAGGCGTTGGCCTTCAGCCGGAGTTCGTGCCGGGTTCGCTTGCCAGCCGTCTGTTTCGGCTGCTGGGCGTATTTGCGCGCGATATCCTGCCCAATGTAGATCACATAAATTTCCTCATTGATCATGAGGCTGAACGCTATACCAGCCGGCACCTTCAGATTTATCTGAGTATGGGATGCCCCGCGGTAATGGCTGTTAAACCGTAAAATTCCCCTTCTGAATAATTTAGTTTCACAGCGGGACTTGTCCTGCGGTGGTTTTGAATCACTCTTCTTGCCTGTATGGGAGGACGTGCCATGTCATCTGTTATTTCCCTTAAAAAAGGATCTGTTGGACTTCAAACAAATTTAAAGCGCCGTGAATCTGTACGCCGGCCTGCCGACAGGCTTGAGCTGGTTTCGGACAGCAGCCTTCAGGAGGAACGTAAGGATTTCCTGATCGAGTCCGAGGATGGCCGTTATGCCGGCATGCATCTGCTGATTGATCTGAAAGATGCCAGCCGCCTGGATGATATCGCGCATATCGATCAGGCGATGCGCGACTGCGTAACTGCGGCAGGCGCTACGCTGCTGCATATCCATCTGCATCATTTCACGCCCAATGGCGGCGTGTCGGGTGTAGCGGTGCTGGCTGAGTCGCATATCAGCATTCACACCTGGCCTGAATATGGCTATGCCGCGCTGGATGTGTTCATGTGCGGTGCGGCCAAACCGCATGAGTCGATTGACGTGCTGCGCCGCGCGTTTCAGCCTGGCAAGGTCGAGGTTGAAGAACGCCCGCGTGGACGCGGTCTGTGACGGAGTGGCATGAGGAAGGTCTGTACCCGGACGTTCGGACCCGCTACAAAATCGACAGGGTGCTGTATGAAAGCAGCACCGAGCATCAGAAGATGCGCCTGCTGGAACATCCGCGTCTGGGTAAAATCCTGACGCTGGATGATGTTACCCAGACGACGGAAAAAGACGAGTTCATATATCATGAAATGATGACCCATGTGCCCATCCTGGCACATGGGGCGGTGCGCCATGCGCTGATCATCGGCGGCGGTGATGGCGGCATTCTTGAAGAGGTGCTGAAACATCCCGGTATTGAAAAAGCCACTATGGTGGAAATCGATGCAGGCGTGGTTGAATTTTCCAAACGTTATCTGAGCGAGATCTGCAAAGGTGCATTTGAAGATCCGCGCACCGATCTGATCATCGGCGACGGCTTTGCCTTTGTTGGCGATAGCGCCGCAAAATATGACGTGATCATTGTGGATTCAACCGACCCCGAAGGGCCGGGTGAAATTCTGTTCACTAAGGAATTTTATAAACGCTGCAAGGACCGTCTGACGCCTGGCGGTGTTCTGGTGACGCAGAACGGCGTGCCGTTCATGCAGCCGGAGGAGCTGCGCAGTTCCGCCGCGCATATGCGCAATTTTTTTGCGGATGTAAGCTGTTATCTGGCCACCATCCCCACCTATATCGGCGGCGCAATGGCGATGGGCTGGGCCACTGACAATGCAGGCCTGCGCAAGGTGCCGGTGGAAACGCTGGAGGCGCGTTTCATACCTTTATCGTTGAACAGCCGCTATTACACCCCGGAAGTTCACAAGGGCGCCTTCGCGCTGCCTCCCTATGTCGGGGAATTGCTGGCTTAATTCGCGGCGGCTGCTTTTTGTTGCAGCCGTTTTGCGGCGGCCAGCGTGATTGCATGAAGGCCCGCGCCGCCGGCATCCAGATGTTTGGACAATTGCGCGCGCATGCGGGGATCCCAGAATTGACTTATATGGTTTTCGACGCCCGCAATCGCTTCTGCCTCCGGATAGGCTTTGAAAAAATCCGCGATCTGGTTGGCCATATGGACAAGATGTTCGATATTCATGACGGCGCTATCCGTTCTTGATGCGTATACAGATTAAATCCATCGCCGCGCGCAAATGCGGCGATGGTCAGGCCATGCGCCTCAGCGATCTCAACCGCCAGCGATGTGGGCGCAGACACCGCCACCAGAACCGGACAGCCCAGCGTTACGGTTTTCTGCACCATTTCCATGCTGCACCGGCTGGTGATCACCACCATGCCCTTGGCGGGCGCAAGCCCCTTGCGAAGGATCGCGCCAATCAGCTTGTCCAGCGCATTGTGTCGGCCGATATCTTCGCGCACCAAAAGCAATTCACCATCCGCCGAGGCAAAGCCTGCCGCATGGACGGCTCCGGTCTGTTTGTTAAAGGTCTGATGCGCGGGTAAAGCCTTGATGGCCGCGTCAATGGCGGACGCGCGGATTGGCATAGTGTGCGGCAATTGCGGCAGGCCGCGCATCACCTGTTCAAGATCGGTGATGCCGCAAATGCCGCAACCGGTGCGCCCCGCCAAACTGCGGGCGCGTTCCGCCAGGCGCGCTGCGCGCTCCGGCGGGATCTCGATCCCCAAACTTATGCCGGACCCTTTTGGGGTCTGATCAAGCGAAATGATTTCATGCGCCCCTGCAACAATGCCTTCGGACACGGAAAAACCATAGGCGAAATCTTCCAGATCACTGGGGCTTGCCATCATCACGGCATAGGGTTCGCAATTATAGACAAAAGCGACAGGGGTTTCCGCCGCCAGCTGATCGGCAAATCCGCTGCTGACGCCCTGATGCAGGCGCGAAACCGGCGCCTGGGAAAAAGCCGGATGTTCGATCAGTTTTCCCATGATATCCGTTTTCAATTACTCCGCAGCCGGAGCAATACGGTGTGCGCGTTTACGGAACGTTTCCGCTTCGGTCTGCCACTGCGACCAGGCATTGCTGGACCGCACTTCGACTGCTGTCACCTTATATTCCGGGCAATTGGTCGCCCAGTCGGAATAATCGGTGGTGATGACATTGGCGGCTGATTCCGGATGGTGGAAAGTGGTGTACACCACGCCGGGTTGCATGCGCTCGCTGATCATCGCGCTTAACACGGTTTCGCCGGTGCGGCTCATGACAGCGACCTTGTCGCCGTTGCGGATGCCGCGGTTTTCGGCATCAAAAGGGTGAATTTCCAGCACGTCTTCGGGATGCCATCGCACATTTTCCGTGCGGCGCGATTGCGCACCGACATTATACTGGCTGAGAATGCGCCCGGTGGTCAAAAGCAACGGAAAGCGCGGCCCGGAACGTTCATCGGTCGGGACATATTCGGTAATCATGAAGCGGCCCTTGCCGCGCGCGAAACCGCCAATATGCATGACCGGCGTGCCTTCGGGCGCGGCCGCATTGCAGGGCCATTGCACACTGCCCACACGATCCAGCAGATCATAGCTGACGCCCGTAAAGGTGGGCGTCAGACGCGCGATTTCGTCCATGATTTCGGAGGGGTGCGCATAGTGCATTGGATAGCCGAGCGCATTGGACAGCGCCATGGTGACTTCCCAGTCGGCCATGCCCGCCAGCGGCCTGGTGGCGCGGCGCACCCGGTTGATGCGGCGTTCGGCATTGGTGAAAGTGCCGTCTTTTTCCAAAAACGATGCGCCGGGTAAAAACACATGGGCATAATTTGCGGTTTCGCACAGGAATAAATCCTGCACCACGACGCATTCCATCGCGCTCAGCGCCGCCGTGACATGATGGGTGTTGGGATCGGACTGCACAATGTCCTCGCCCTGCACATAAATGCCCATATAGGAGCCATCCAGCGCCGCATCGAACATGTTGGGAATGCGCAGGCCGGGCTCGGAATTCAGCGGCACGCCCCAGGCCGCCTCAAACAATGCGCGGGCGGCGCCGTCCGAAACATGTCTGTACCCCGAATATTCATGCGGGAACGAGCCCATATCGCAGGCGCCCTGCACATTGTTCTGTCCGCGCAGCGGATTAACGCCCACGCCTGGCCGCCCCAGATTGCCGGTTGCCATGGCCAGGTTGGCCATACCCATCACCATTGTGGTGCCCTGGCTATGTTCAGTAACGCCCAGCCCGTAATAGATAGCGGCGTTTTTGGCGCTGGCGTACAGCCGCGCGGCGCTGCGAATTTCTTCTGCGGGAACGCCGGTGATATCAGCCACCGCCTCGGGCGCATTTTCCGGACGCAGGATGAAAGCATGCCAGCGCGCGAATTCGATAGCGTCGCAGCGTTCGGCGGTGAACGCTGCGTCGATCAGCCCTTCGCTGGCGATCACATGGCCGATGGCGTTGATGACCGCGACATTGGTGCCCGGTCTCAGTTGCAGATGATGTTCAGCCTCGACATGCGGCGTGCGAACCAGATCAATGCGGCGTGGATCAATGACGATCAGCTTCGCGCCTTCGCGCAGGCGGCGTTTCATTTGCGAGGCAAACACCGGATGCGCGTCCGTGGGATTAGCGCCAATGACCAGCATCAGATCAGCGTCCTGCACGGAATCGAAATTCTGAGTTCCCGCCGAGGTGCCGAAGGTGGTCTTTAACCCGTAACCGGTCGGCGAATGGCAAACCCGCGCGCAGGTATCGACATTATTATTGCCAAATGCGGCACGGATCATTTTCTGCACCAGAAAGGTTTCTTCATTGGTGCAGCGTGAACTGGTGATGCCGCCTATGGCGTTTTTTCCATACTTGTTCTGTATACGGCGGAACTCGGACGCGGTGTGGCTGATCGCCTCGTCCCACGATACTTCACGCCACGGATCCTGGATCGAGGCGCGGATCATCGGTTTGGTAATGCGGTCTTTATGTGTGGCGTAACCCCAGGCGAAACGGCCCTTGACGCAGGAATGGCCGTGATTGGCCTTGCCGTCCTTGTGCGGGGTCATGCGCACCACCTTATCCCCCTGCAACTCGGCGATAAAGGAGCAGCCCACGCCGCAATAGGCGCAGGTGGTCTGAACCTGGCGTTCCGGCTGGCCCATCTGGATGACGGATTTTTCCATCAGGGTAGCGGTCGGGCAGGCCTTGACACAGGCGCCGCAGGAAACGCATTCGGATTGCATGAAACTCTCATTCATACCCGCCGATACATGCGAAGCAAAACCGCGTCCGTCAATGGTCAACGCAAAAGTGCCCTGTTGTTCTTCGCAGGCACGCACACAGCGCGAGCAAACAATGCATTTGGACGCATCGAAGGTGAAATAAGGATTGGATTCGTCTTTTTCCGCCTTCAGGTGATTTTCACCTTCGAAGCCATAGCGCACTTCGCGCAGGCCAACCGCGCCCGCCATGTCCTGCAATTCGCAATCGCCATTGGCCGGGCAGGTGAGACAATCAAGCGGATGATCGCTGATATAAAGCTCCATAACGCCGCGCCGCAACCGTGCCAGCCGGTCTGTCTGGGTCGCCACTTTCATGCCGGGTTCAACCGGTGTGGTGCATGATGCGGGCGTGCCCTTGCGCCCGTCAATTTCCACCAGGCACAGGCGGCAGGAACCGAATGGTTCCAGCGAATCGGTGGCGCAGAGTTTGGGAACCTTGACGCCAGCAATCGCGCTGGCGCGCATGACGGATGTGCCGGCCGGGACGCTCACTTTGATGCCGTCAATTTCGAGGCTTACAGTGTCCGCGCCAGGCTGCGCCGGGGTTCCGAAATCCATATCAAACGGGGCTGCCATCAGATGTTCCTCATTTCATTCGGCGCGCGAAAAATCTTCGGGAAAATGATCCATCGCACTCAGCACCGGCATCGGCGTCAGCCCGCCCAGCGCACAGAGTGAGCCATCGCGCAATATCTCGCACAGATCGCGCACCAGGGCGGTATTTTCCACAGGCCGTTCTCCCTGAATAATCCTGTCCATCGTCTCGACACCGCGCGTGGAGCCGATGCGGCAGGGCGTACATTTGCCGCAGCTTTCAATGGCGCAGAATTCCAGCGCAAACCGGGCCTGGCGGGCCATATCCACGCTATCGTCAAACACCACGACGCCGCCATGCCCGATCATACCGGATTTTTCTGCAAAAGTCTCATAGTCAAACGGGGTGTCGAACAGCGCCGGCGGCCAATAGGCGCCGAGCGGCCCCCCCACCTGCACTGCACGCACCGGCCGCCCGCTGGCAGTGCCGCCGCCATAGGTCTCAATGATTTCACGCAGGCTCAGGCCAAAGGCGCGTTCGATCAGCCCGCCCCGGCGCACATTACCCGCAAGCTGCACCGGCATGGTGCCGCGCGAACGGCCCATGCCGAAATCGCGGTAAAACGCCGCGCCCTGGGCCAGGATGGTTGGCACGGCGGCCAGCGACAGCACATTGTTGATGACAGTGGGTTTGCCGAACAGGCCCGCGATGGCGGGCAGGGGGGGCTTGGGCCGCACCTGGCCGCGCCGCCCCTCCAGGCTTTCCAGCAGCGAGGTTTCCTCGCCGCAAATATAGGCTCCCGCGCCAACCCGCAGTTCCAGATCGAAATATTTGCCGCCGCCGAGAATATTCCTGCCCAGCAATTGCCCCTTATGCGCCGCCTGAATGGCGCGCCGCATTTTGGCGATGGCGTGCGGATATTCCGACCGGATATAGACAAAGCCCTTATCCGCACCCACGGCCAGGCCCGCAATGACCATGCCTTCGATCAGCAGGAACGGATCACCTTCCATCAGCATACGGTCGGCAAAGGTGCCGCTATCGCCTTCATCGGCGTTGCAGACAATATATTTCTGATCCGCTGGTGCGGCGGCAACCGTGCGCCATTTTATGCCGGTCGGGAAGCCCGCGCCGCCGCGCCCGCGCAGGCCGGATTCAACCACTTGCTCGGCAATATCTGTACACGTCATTTCCAGCGCGCGGCGCAGGCCCGCCAACCCGCCATGCGTTTGATATTCATCGAGCGATAGCGGATCGATAATGCCACAGCGTGCAAAGGTAAGGCGTTGCTGGCTTTTCAGATATGGAATTTCTTCGACGAGACCAAGGCTGCGCGTATGGGCGGGATCATCAAACAGAGCCGAAACAGTGGCGGCATCCACATTGCCATAGCCGATGCGCCCGCCGGGCGTGGCAAATTCCACCAGCGGCTCCAGCCATAACAGGCCGCGCGATCCGGTGCGGACCAGTTTGGCGTCCAGCCCGCGTCTGGAAATCTCTGTACAGATTGCCTCTGCAACAGCATCGGCGCCAACTGAAAGGGCGGCAGCGTCATCGGGGACATAAATCAACTGGGTCATTTACCAACCTGCGCCTGCACACAGGGCGCATCCAGCCGCCCGAATAATTTTCCATCAATGAGGGCCGCAGGCGACAGCGCGCAATTGCCAAGACAATAGACCGCCTCAAGCGTCACGCGCCCATCCTTGCTGGTTTCGCCCAGCTTGACGGCGAACAATGTTTCAAGTTCCGCAATCAGCCGCTCCGCGCCCATCGCCTGGCAGGCTTCGGCGCGGCAGATTTTCACCACATGGCGGCCCGCAGGCGCCCGCCGGAAATCATGATAGAAGCTGACCACGCCCTGCACCTCGGCCCGGGTCAGGTTCAGCACATCGGCGATCACGGGCAGGGCGCGTTCATCGACATAGCCAAAACGTTCATTGACGGCGTGCAGAATGGGCAGCAGCGGCCCATCCAGCCCCCGCAATGCCTCGGCAATTTCACGCACCCGGTCCGGGTGGAAATCCGCGGGCGGGTTATTTTGAACTGTTATTGTCATGGCGCGCAGTATCGGCGATAAGGCCTTTCAACTCAATGAAGTTTTTGGGAATTTCTGTCCGCGCAGCAACGGTTTAATCGCGTTTCACACCCGTGCTTTTCCCCAATCTGTTTAACTTTAGAAATTTTGTTTTGACCTGGGCAAACAGTTTGGGAGGAATGAAGCCATAGCTGAATTTATCTGTGCCGCCTGGGACGGGGGACAGGCCGCCATTTGGCCATTCGTCAACATTATATTCCATTCGTCAACATTATATTCAGAGACGATGATCCAGCTTTGGGCGTGATCCAATCCGAGAGTTTGCCCTACTCTTGGGGGAATTGCGATCCCGGTGCTATTTTCTTCGGGCGGCGTATGGGTGATTGGCAGGATCACCACAAACCGGGGTGATGCTGATGCATCGCTAGCCGCAATGATGCAGGCTGGCCGTTCCTTTCCATGCTCAAGAGCGGCAGCCGCTTCCCGGGTCCAAAGATAGTCATACCGGATCACCAGACCAGGCCGTGGTTCGGGCAATGTCACGGGGCGGATTATTTCATCAGCTCATCAAGGACGGCATGTTCCGAGTCCATCTCGGCCCGGTTAATTGCATCCAGTATGATTTGAGAGGCCTCAGAAGTATGGTGCGCGCGGCGCGCCGCCGCCAGCAGCCAGTCATAATGATCCGCCGACATCAGCACCAATTCGCGCCTGCCATGGCGGGTGATCTCGACCGGCTCACGCTGCGCCCGATGCTGAAATTCACCAAATTTGCGCTGAAATTCCATTGCCGTGGTTTTGGTCATGGGAATCGCCGACTAATTATACAGAATATACAAACTATACGTATAATACAGCGAAAGTCAATGGAATCCGCGACTAGAGTGTTTTTTGATCTAACTGAATCGCCTAACCCTGGTGTCACCCCGCACTTGGTGCGGGGTCCAGTGTCCCAAACTCAGGCTTTTCCTTGTGGGGCTGGACCCCGGAATTAATCCGGGGTGACAAGTGGGGAGATGGGAGTGCCTCAATATGATCAAAAAACGGCCTAGGATTCAGTGTCCAGCAGCTTCGCAAAGCTCAGTTCATGCCCGTCCGGATCTTTGATATGGAAATAGCGTTCGCCCCAGGGCGCGTCGGAGGGCGCGAATTCCGGGGCGAAGCCCGCCGCCAGCGCCCGCGCATAGATGGCGTCCACATCCGACACATAAATGATGACGCGCCCCCAGGCGCCCCAGCTTTGGTCCTCGGGCGCGGCCATCAGGTTGAGATGGCCGCTGCCGATGTGAAAGCTGGTGAAGCTGCTTTGCGCGCCGCCATAGCTAAAATCAAAACCCAGGCCCGCGTAAAACGCCACGGCGCGCGCCATGTCATGGGTGGCGAGGGTGATCGCGCTGATCGCCTCAATCCGCGGCGCGCCATCCCCAGTCATGGTGCGGGTTACGCCGCCGCCAATTGGCCCAGCAGCGGGCGCACTTCCTTGGCGAAACGTTCCAATTGCGCATCGCGTTCCTCGAGCGGGCCGGTGCAATCCAGCACAAAATGCCGCACCCCTGCGGCGTGGAAATCGGCGATGCGCTGCGCGCAATCACTGGGTGTTCCCAGCACTGCATAGCGTTTGGCGGCGGAGGTGAAATCCATCGCATAGCGCCGGGTCAGGTGCGCCGCCGCCAGTTCCAGCGCACGTTCATAAGTGTCGTCGATGCGCATAAACACCAGATGGCTGCTGCCGAATTTTTTCAGATCGCGTTTGGCGTCGCTGGCGGCAGTGGCAATCTGTTGCAGCCCGTCGCGGTACATTTCCGGCGTCACCACATAGGACATCCAGCCATCGGCCAGCCGCCCGCAGCGGGTGAGCGCGGCCTTGGACCGGCCGCCGGTCCAGATCGGAGGGCCGCCGGGCGTGATGGGACGCGGCAGCATCTGAACTTCCTTGAACGGATAAAATTTGCTGTCTTCGTTGCTGACCTTTTCGCCGGTCCACAATTTGCGGATGGTGCGGATGCCTTCAGTCAGGCGCGCTCCGCGCTCATTCACCGGCACGCCGCAGGCGGCATATTCATTGGGAAATTCGCCGCCGACGCCAACGCCAAAAATAAACCGGCCTTCGCTGAGATGATCAAAGGTGGACACCAGTTTCGCCACCGTGCTGGCATGGCGTAACGGCATCAGATAGACACCGGTGCCAAGCAGCAGCCGCGAATTGACCGCCGCCACCTGCGCCAGTTGCAATAGCGGGTCCAGCATCGGCACCGCGAAGGCGATGTGATCGCCGGTCCATAGCGATTCATAACCGAACCTGTCGGCAATATCGGACACTTCGCGCGCGGCTTTCGGAGACGCCATGGTGGCGCTGAAACCGATGGTCAGTTTTTTATCGAGCGGCAAATCCATGGCGTTTTCCCCCGTTAAATTTATGCGGCCAGCCAGCCTTGAGCGATGGCTGCTTCATTGCGCAGCATTTCCGGCGTGCCCAGCAGCGAGCGGTTGACGCTGACCCGCTTGTACCAGTAATGCAGGCCCATCAGATCGGTAAAGCCCATGCCGCCATGCACCTCGGTCGCGGTGCGGATAATAAACTTGCCCGCCCCGTCAATGCCGGATTTGGCCAGCAGCACATTCAACAGCGCCTCGTCAGGAACTTCATCATAGGCATGTCCCGCATACCAGACCAGCGAGCGGAACGGCTCCAGCTCGGAAATCATTTCGGCGCACATATGTTTGACCGCCTGATAGGACGCGATCACCCTTTCAAACTGCTTGCGTTCCTTGGCATATTCCACGGCCTTGCCGATCATCACCTCGGCCGCGCCCAGCGTATCCGCCGCCAAAGCAAGACGCCCGGCCATGATGGTTTGCTTGATGGCCGCGCCCGCTTTGCCCTTGCCGCCCAGCAGATCGGCCTTGACGCCTTCCAGCTTCACCTCGCAATGCATCCGCGAATAATCAATGGTCTTGAGCTGCGTTACCGTCACGCCCGGCGCATTGCGCGGGATGATCGCCATATTGTCCGGCCCGGCGGCGATCAGGAAAATATCCGCAGGTGATCCGTCAATCACGAACATGGCGTTGCCGTTCAGCGTATCGCCAGACAGGCTGACGCCCTTGCTGTCGCGCGTGCTGATGATTTCGGTGACGCCAACGCCCGCCTTCACCTCGCCCGTCGCGATTTGCGGCAGCCATTCTTCTTTCTGCGCGTCGGTGCCGCCGGTCAGCAGCGCCACGGGCGCCATGATCGCCGATCCGGTGAATGGAACCGGTGCGACGGTGCGCCCCAGCGCTTCGAGAATCACAACCGCATCCAGCATTTTGAACCCGGTGCCGCCATATTGTTCGGGAATGATCACGCCGGTTGCGCCCAGATCAACAAGGCCGCTCCAGATGGCGGGAATGAAGCCGGATTTCGCCGCCGCATATTCGCGGATTTTTTCCAATGGCAGTTGCGCCTCGGTCAGCTTGCGGACGGAATCTTCCAGCAGTTTCTGATCGTCTGATAATCCGAATTCCATTATTTCGTCTCCGCCAGTTTTGGCTCGCGGGGCATTCCCAGCCCGCGCTCACTGATGATATTTTTCTGAATTTGCGATGTGCCGCCGCCAATGATCAGGCCAAGATCGAACATATTGCGCCATTGCCAGGAGCCATAGCTGCGCACATGCGGGCTGCCGTCATACAGGCTGCCCAATTCGCCCAGCACCTCCAGCGCGATGTCGGACAGCTCGCGGCTGAGCGTGGTGCCGTAATATTTGATGATCAGGCGCGCCACGCCGGGGTCTTCGTTTTTCAGTGTGCAGGTCAGAAGCCGCAGCGAATGATATTTCAGCGCCTCGGTTTTCGCCTGCGCCGCCACCAGCCGGTCACGGTACAGCTCATGCTCGATCAGGCGTTTACCATCCAGCATTTCATTCTGCATGATTTTCAGAATGCTTTCGATGCGGCTGAGCAGTTGCGACGGATCGCCCAACATGCCGCGCTCATGCTTCAGCGTGGTGTTGGCGACCAGCCAGCCCTCGCCGCGCTTGCCGACAATGCTATCCACCGGCACTTTGACATCGGTCAGAAACATTTCGTTAAATTCGGCGGCGCCGGTCATGGTCACCAGCGGCCGCACCTCGATGCCGGGGGTTTTCATATCCATCAGCAAATAGGAAATGCCCTCATGCTTGGGTTTGTCCGGCTCTGTGCGCACCAGAATAAAGCACATGTCGGAAAAATGCGCCGAACTGGTCCAGATTTTCTGGCCGTTAATGACAAAATGACCATCCTCGACGCGCGCATTGGTGCGCAGGCTGGCCAGATCGGAACCGGCGCCGGGTTCGGAATAGCCCTGGCACCAGTAAATCTCGCCCCAGATGGTCGGGCGGATATATTGTTCCTTTTGCTTGTCGGTGCCGCGTTCCAGCAAAGTGGGCACCAACATGCCGATGCCTTGGCCGCTCAACCCGGAATTGACATTGGCCTTGGCAAACTCGTCCTGAATGATGACGTTTTTCAGAATGTCGGGTTCGCCGCCATAACCGCCATATTGTTTGGGGATGGTGCGGCAGGTATAGCCGTTTTCGATCAGCAGCTTCTGCCAATCCTGCTCCTTGGGGCCGGGATGGTACATGCCCATGCCCGGAGGCGGCGCCAAATGCTGGTTTTTCTCAATAAATACACGCACTTCCGTGCGGAAATCTTCATATTCCGGGCCATAGCTGAGGTCCATTGGAGCCGCTCCATGTTGGTAATTCTTGATCAGAGTTTTAGCACGGGGAGGGGGCGGGGGAGCAATAGTCTTTCTTAGCCCCTCGTGAACTGGCAGTTCGGCTTCTCAATGTTTGATGCGGATCAATTTATGTGCTTGCGGGGCCTATTAGAATTTTTCTACACATCGCATACAAGCCAATCACCAAAGAAAGAATGGACCATAGTATAATGACAATGACCGAAACACGCCCAACGGCGGCGCCAGGCCCGAAACAGGATAGCACACATTTTGATGTCGTGATCGTTGGAGCGGGCATTTCCGGCGTGGGAACCGCGTACCATCTTACCCAGCAGTGCCCGGATAAAAGCTTTGTCGTCCTTGAAGGCCTGGAAAGCTTTGGCGGCACTTGGCTTACGCACCGTTATCCCGGCACCCGGTCTGATAGCGATCTTTATACTTTTGGCTACCGCTTCAAGCCATGGGTCGGCGCGCCAATCGCGACGGCGGAGGAAATTCTTTCCTATATGGGCGAGGTCATCGAGGAGAACGGCCTCGCCCGGCATATCCGTTACCGGCACAAAATCTTGTCGGCGAGCTGGTCGAGCAAACACAATCTCTGGACCCTGGAGGCCATTCGTACGGATACGGGCGAACATCTGCGTTTCACCACCAATTTTCTCTGGATGTGCCAGGGTTATTACCGCCACGAAAAAGGCTATACGCCCCAGTGGGAGGGGATGGAAAATTTCAAGGGGGTGATCGTTCATCCGCAGCAATGGCCCGAAAATCTGGATTATAAGGGCAAGCGGGTCATCGTCATAGGCTCCGGCGCCACGGCGGCGACCGTTGTTCCCGCAATGGCGGACGACTGCGCGCATATTACCGTGCTGCAACGCTCGCCTACCTATTTCATTCCGGCGCGCAATGAAAACAAACTGGCCGACCAGTTGCGCGCGCTGGAGATCGACGAAACCTGGATCCATGAGATTGCACGCAGGCAGATATTGCAGGAGCAGGCCGAATTCACCCGGCGCTCGTTCGAGGAGCCGGAAGCGGTCAAGAATGATCTGCTGAATGCCGTTCGCGCTTATCTGGGGCCAGACTATGACATAGAAAAGCATTTCACGCCGAAATACCGGCCATGGCGGCAGCGCGTCGCCTTTATTCCGGACGGCGACCTGTTCCGGGGAATCGCCTCGGGCAAGGCGTCGATGGTTACGGACGAGATCGAAAGATTTACCGAAAAAGGCATCCTGCTGAAATCCGGCGAGGTGCTTGAGGCCGATATTATCGTGACCGCAACCGGGTTTGATCTTAGCGTGCTCGGCGATATCAGATTTACCGTGGACGGCGCCCCCGTCGATTTTTCGAAGACGGTAACCTATCGCGGGATGATGTTTACCGGCGTGCCCAATATGGTGTGGATTTTTGGCTATTTCCGCGCCAGTTGGACCTTGCGGGTGGATCTGGTTGCCGATTTCGTCTGCCGGCTGTTTAATCATATGAAAAACAGGCAAGCCCACAAGGTCACGGTAGCCCTTCGGCCCGAGGACGAGGATATGCCGCTCAAACCGTGGATCGACCCGGAAAACTTCAATCCCGGCTATCTGATGCGCAGTATGCACCTGATGCCCAAACGGGGCGACAAACCCGAATGGCAACACACGCAGGACTACTGGGCCGAGAAGAAGGCGCTGCCGAAAGTCGACCTTGATGCAAGCGAGTTCGTTTACGAATAGGGCGGACCGGCGCTTGATTAAATGAAATCAGTATTATGTCAGCGCAACAGGGGATAGACGGGGAGGGAAGCAAATGGTGCCCGCTGCCGGACTCGAACCGGCACAGCCTTACGACCGAGGGATTTTAAGTCCCTTGCGTCTACCGATTCCGCCAAGCGGGCACAGGGTAGATCCGTGATATAGAACAGTATGGGCGCGGTTGAAAATGCTTTTGGCATTCGGCCCGCAATGACTGTTCTGGTGACATGATCGGGAAAAAAGGGCAAGCTGCGGCATCGTAATATTAAAACAGGGGGGAGTATGTGATGGCGCGACTATCTAAATTAAGCCGCTCGGTGGCAGGGCGCGCGGTGCTGGTTACCGGGGCCGCCAGCGGCATGGGGCGCGCGACCGCGCATCTGTTCGCCGACGAAGGCGCGATGGTGGCGGTAACCGACCTGAAGCAGGAAGCCGTGGATGCGGTGGTCAAGGAAATCACTGATGCGGGCGGCACGGCGCGCGGCTGGGTGTTCGATGTCGGCAAGCGCGAGGCGGTGGAACGGGTCGTGAAAGAAGTTGCCGAGACGTTCGGGCGGCTCGATATTATCGTCAACAATGCCGGGCTTGCGACGGTGGGATCCACCGAATCCTCGCGCTTTGAAGAAACCTGGGCGCTGGCGCTGGATGTGATGCTGACCGGCCCGGCGCGCATTGTGCGCGCGGCGCTGCCTTATTTGCGTAAATCGGATTGCGCACGGGTGGTCAATATCGCCTCGACCGAGGCGCTGGGCGCAACGCCCGGCGGTGTCGGCTATGCGGCGGCCAAAACCGGGCTGATCGGCGTCACCCGATCTCTGGCGGTGGAATATGGCCGCGAAGGCATCACGGTCAACTGTATCTGCCCCGGCGCCATCCGCACCGGCCTGACCGAGCGCATTCCCGAGGAGAATAAGGAAAAATATGTCAAACGCCGGGTGCCGGTGCTGCGCTATGGCTTTCCCGAGGAAGTGGCGCATATGACGCTCAGCCTTTGTCTGCCGGCCGCATCTTATGTCAATGGCGTCGCATTCCCGGTGGATGGCGGCATGACCATCAAGAATGCGTGAGTGAAACGCATAATCCCCGCGCATGACTGCGCGGGGATTATTCCGTGAACGGATAGATTGTTAACCCGCTGTTGCGGCGGCGCTGGGCCGGGCCTTCACGCGCTCGAACCAGGCGGTGACGTTTTTCAGATCGGCCGGAACCTTCTGGCCCACTGTTGCGCCAAAATCCAGAAACGCATAGAGCAGAATATCGGCCAGCGTGAAACGCGCACCCGCCAGATATTGTTTGCCGGCCAGCTGTTTGTCGAGCCAGGCGAGATTGTGCTGGGCTACTTTTTTCAGGCCGGGGGCGGCTTCGGGAATGGTGGGGATGCGGTCCTTGAACAGGCCCAGACCTTCGGCGAAACGGAAACCATTGGCCAGCGGTTCAACAATATTGAGATCGACACGGCGCGTCCACATGCGGGTTTCGGCGCGTTCTTCCGCTGTCTTGCCGATCAGCGTGTCATTGGGAAATTTTTCGTCCAGATATTCACAGATCGCGGTGATTTCGGACAGGAATGAACCATTATCCAGTTCCAGCGCCGGGGTCTGACCAAAGGCGTTCAGCTTCAGATAGGGCTCCTTGCGGTTATCGCCCTTCATCAGATCGACGGTTTCGGTGGGAATATTGATGCCTTTTTCCGCGATGAACATGCGCACGACGCGCGGGTTTGGGCCGATGGAGTTGAATAGTTTCATGGATACTCTCCCTGCTGGGGGTGGTTTTTGATGCGGGGAGAGACTAGTCAAATTCCGGCCCGATTACCATGCCCAAAAAAAAACCGGGGCCGCGTAACCGCAGCCCCGGCTTATTCATGAAAGCAGCCAACTCAGATTTTCTTTGAGACAGGCACTTCGAATTTGAACAGTTTGGCCGCGTTGAGGCCGAGGATTTTCATCCGCGATTCATGCTTCAGATGGCCGAACTGCCGTTCAATTGCTTCTGGTGAATGCGGCCAGCTGCCTTCATGATGCGGATAGTCGTTCGCCCAGATGAAATTATCCACCAGATTGAACGGTTCCGCCAGCGCCAGACCGGCGCGGTCTTCCTGGAAGCTGGAATAGCCGTGCGCGCGGTAATAATCGCTGGGCAGGCCCTGTAATTTCGGGCGCACCCACATATGATGTTTTTTATAAGCCTCGTCCATCGCATCCAGCGCCCACGCCACCCAGCCGATACCGGCTTCGATGGTGGCGAATTTGATGCGCGGGAAACGCTCCAGCACACCGGACGAGCACAGATTGGCCATCGGCTCAATCGTCGGCGCCAGCGAATGCGATACATAGTTGATCACCGCGCCGCCATTGCCGGTCGAGGCGCGCGGATCGCGGCCGGTCGAGACATGGAAGGTGATCGGCAGATCGACTTCTTCGATCAGCGCCCACATGCGGTCATACATCGGCAGATTATAGTTTGGATGCTCGTGATTATGCCCGCCGAAGATGGGCTTGCAGGGCAGCGACAGGCCGCTGAAGCCGCGTTTGGCCGAGCGGGTGATTTCCGCCATGGCGTAATCAATATTGGCGGTGACGATGCAGGCCATCGGCTTCAGCCGGTCATTGAATTTGGCGAAGGTTTCCCAGGCCCAGTCATTCCAGGCCAGGCACATGGCGTTGCTAAATTCAATGTCGTTGGTGGCCCAGGCCATCAGGCCGCGATTGGGGAACAGGATTTCGCCATCGACGCCGTCAATCCGCAGCTCGGCGATCCGCTGTTCCGGGGTTTTACCGGCTTCGTTGCGGGCTTTTTCTTCACCCACAAAAGTGTTCTCGCGCATCTTGGCTTTGCGGAAACCTTCCTGCACCGCCCATTTTTCACCCTTTTCGTCTATTTCAACGCGGGGCAAGCGGCTGGCATATTGCGGCAGCCGGTCGGCGAATATATTGGAGGGTTCCTGAACATGCCCATCGCAGGAGATCAGGAACATTTTGTTAGGGTCTTCTGGGCGTGCGGTACGGGGCCAGCCCTTCGCGCCCGGCGTTTCCAGCCGCCACAGATTCGGCTCGTTAACTTCGATTTCCTTGACACTCTGCATAGTCTTATCCTCGCGCTTGCAATGATAGGGATGATTATTTCGTAACGCGCCACTGCACCAAAGTATAGGGCATTTTAGAGCCGGTGTGATGCTCGAACACGGCTTCGACTTTCGAGCCGATTTTGATGTCCTGCTTCGGGTCGCCCAGCAGATTGCCGATCATACGGATATTGCCGGCCTGTGGCAGTTCCACCAGCACGACAATATAGGGGCCATGATCCTTGAGCGCGGGATGCACCGGGTGCCAGGCGCGTTCCCAGCTATAGATAATGCCGGTCTGCGCCACTTCTTCCCAGCCAATATCGAACGAATGGCATTTATGGCATACCCATTCCGGACCCCACTGAAAGGTCTTGCAGGCCTTGCAGCGTTGCACGATCAGCTTGTTAACCGAAACGCCTTCCCAATAGGGCTTGTCGAGGCCATCGGGCGACGGCGCGGGGGCGGGCAGGCCTTCGGGCAGATAAAATTGCGTCGTGCTCATTACAGTGTCTCCCGGCTGCCGAAAATGGAATTGCTGACTGGGGTCACCATGGGCCCCGAAGTGACCATGGAGATTTTGGCGTCTTTCACCTGATTGGGGGATTCGCCGCGAATTTGCCGGACTGCCTCGGTGATCAGTTCCAGCCCGTGCATATAGCATTCCGCCAGATTGCCGCCGCTGGTGTTGAGCGGCAGCTTGCCGCCCTTGGCCAGGAAATTCTCATAGGTCATGAAGCTGTTGGCTTCTTCAGGGGTGCAGAAGCCATGCTCGATGATCGACATGACCACGCCGCCGGTGAAATTTTCATAGCTTTGCAGCACATCCACATCCTTGGGGCCGACGCCCGCCATTTCATAGAGGCGCGGCGCCAGGCTGGTGAAGCTGGAGGTCGCATAGAGCGGCGCATTATGGGCGGGCGCCGCATTGCGATATTCCGAACCCGATGTCGCGCCCAGAATATAGGCGGGCTTTTTCTTCAGATCCTTGGCCCGGTCGGCGGATACAATCACCAGCGCCGCAGCGCCGTCATTTTCCATGCAGCAATCGTAAAGCTGATACGGCTCCACGATCCAGCGCGCATTGTCATAGGCCTCCGGCGTCAGCGGGCGGCCATACATCACGGCGCGCGGATTATTCTGCGCATGGGCATAGGTCGCCAGCGACACCGCCTTATAGGTGTCGCGGGTAATGCCGGTTTCGTGCAGATGGCGGGTGCAGCGCATGGCGAACATCTGTGCCGGCGACATCACCCCATAGGGCATGGAATAGGCCATATCGCCCGCAATCGCGGACATTTTCGGCCCCTGGCCAAAGCGGGCGAACTGGCCCTGCGCCAGCGCGCGGAACACCACCACAACATCGGCCACGCCAGACGCCACGGCGGATGCCGCATTGGCCACCGCGCCGGAACCGCCGCCGCCGCCGCCGCCCCACTGCATACAGGCGAATTTCAGCTCCTTGATGCCCAGCGCCGCCGAAATGCGCGAGGGATCGTTGCGGTCATTGCTGTAGGACGAAAAGCCGTCGACTTCGCGCGAGTCGATCCCGGCGTCTTCACAGGCGTTCAAAATCGCCTTGATCGCCAGCACAAATTCCGCGTCCGGCGCGCCGCCGCGTTTGTAATAGGTGGTTTCGCCGATACCGACGACGGCGGTCTTTCCCCGTAAGGTGCGGTTTGTCATGCTCTCTCCCAGCTTTATATGTGCCTTTTACGGGTGGTTCCCCGGCCCCTTTTGCGGCACTATAAATCATCTTGGGTGCGGCGTGCAAACCATTACACTAGATTGGGGGCCGCGCTATCAGGATGGCCAAAAGCAGAGGGGGGGAGCGGAAAATGAAAGCCCGCCTTTACTCTGCCGCGGCCATTGTCAATTCACCTGCCTGTTTCATTTCGCGGTGCAGCCAGTGCGGCGAGATGTCGAAGCCGTTTGGCCAGGTTGGCGCTCCGAATTCAAGAAATACCCGACCGAAATAGGTTTCGTACTGCAAGGGTTCGAACATCGGTCCTGTCTGGTTGACCAGTCCGGTGAAATCGTGCGCGCCCTCACTGCCGTCATTGAACCGGACCTTCAGGCGCAAGCCATCCAGTTTTTCAATATGTGTCACTTTAGTCAGCATCAAGGCCTGCTATTTTTTCCGGTTGACGGCCCGCGCGCGCCAGGCGCCAATTATTGCGCAACTCCCGCCGATGCGCCAGCGCCCATTGCTTGACCAGACGCGCGGCGACATTTGGTAATTCGCCCTCGATCACCAATCCCGTTTCGATAGAGACGAACGCCTCATATTCACCATAAATCGCATGGAAATGCGGCGGTTCATGGTCCACAATGTACATGCGGATGGCAATGCCATAAAACCATGCAATTGTTGGCATTCACGTCCTTTATACTTGTCCGGCGACTTTACAGTTAGTTCCTGGCGGCGACAATATTATTGGTAATCGCTAAGCGAGACATACCCTTACACTAGATAGCGGGAGATGCTAATATATCGAAAAAGCAGCAGGAGGGAACCATGTCGGCAGAGGGATTAACACGCGCATTGGCGGCGCAGGCGGCGGCCTATCGCTATGACAGCCTGCCGGTGGATGCGGCGTTCATGGTCAAGCAGTGCCTGCTGGATTTTCTCGGCGTCACGTTCGCCGGGGCGCGCGAACCGTTAACCGGTATTTTGCACGCCGAAGCGTTGGAAGAAGGCGGCAACCCGCAGGCCAGCCTGATCGGCCTGCCGGGCAAGGTCACCGCCACCCAGGCGGCGCTGATCAACGGCTCTGCCTCCCATGCGCTGGATTATGACGATGTGCAATTATTCATGATGGGGCACCCGAGCGTGCCGGTGGCGCCCGTGGTGTTCGCGCTGGCCGAACAATATGGCAAATCCGGGCGTGATATGATGGCCGCCTTTCTCGCGGGCTTCGAGACCGAATGCCGCATTGGCGCGAGCGTTTCGCCCAGCCATTATGCGGCGGGCTGGCACGCGACGGCGACGCTGGGCTGTTTTGGCGCGGCGGCGGCAGCAGCGAATTTACTGCGGCTGGATGCGGAAACAACGGCGATGGCGCTGGGCATTGCGGGCACCCAGGCCTCGGGATTCAAGAGCATGTTCGGCACCATGTGCAAGCCGTTTCACGCGGGCCATGCGGCGATGAGCGGCCTGATGGCCGCAAGGCTGGCAGCGCGCGGCTTCACCAGCCGCCCGGATGTGCTTGAGGCCGAGCAGGGCTTTGGCGACACCCAGAGCCGCGGCCTGAAAGCAGAGGCGGCGCTGGAGGCGCCCAAAGGCGGCAGCCATATCCGCAACACTTTGTTCAAATATCACGCGGCCTGTTACCTGACCCATTCCAGCCTTGAGGCCGCCCATGGCCTGCGCCGCCAGCATGATATTGCGGCGGACAAAATCAAGGCGGTGCGGGTGATGGTCGATAAGGGGCATTTGCGGGTGTGCAATATTCCATCGCCCGCGACCGGACTGGAAACAAAATTCAGCCTGCGGACGACAACAGCCTTTGCGCTGACCGGGCTGGATACCGCCAGCATCGAAACCTATAGCGACGCCAACGCCAATCGCGCCGATATTGTCCGCCTGCGCGATAAAGTGACGGTCGAGACGCATAACAAGCCCGACCCGCAGGATAGCGAGGTGATTATCGACATGGCGGATGGCCGCAGTTTCGCGCAAAGCGCCAATGTCGGCATTCCGGCGGGCGATCTGAATGCGCAATGGGAAAAACTGCTGAACAAGTTTCACGCCATCGCCGGGCCGGTGATTGGCAAGGGCAGGGCACAGGAACTGGCCACCGCCATCAGCAATCTTGAAACACTTGATAATTTCGCCGATCTGGGGCCGCTGCTGCGGACGGGATAATTCTGAGGAGAGGAATGAAATGCTCGCTGGCCATCTAGCGCTGATAGCAGCGTCCCTCTTCACTGGGGCGGCGGTGTATATCAATGTTGCAGAACAGCCCGCGCGGCTGGGGCTGGATGACCGGGCCTTGCTGGCGGAATGGAAGCCTAGCTATCAGCGTGGTTTCGCAATGCAGGCATCTTTGGCGGTTATTTCGGGTGTGTTCGGCCTGTTAGCATGGTGGGCGGCCAATGATGGGTGGTGGGCCGCAGGGGCGGTCCTGATGCTTGCGAACTGGCCCTACACACTGCTTGGTATTATGCCGGTGAATAATAAGTTGAATGCAATTGCCTTTGAGAAGGCTGACAGCACTTCGCGCGCTCTTATCGTAAAATGGGGATATCTGCACGCAGTTCGAAGCGGCCTTGGCGTGACCGCAACACTGGTTTATCTGTGGGCGCTGAATTGAGTTGAGTAGAGCAGGGAAAAACAAATATATAGCTGGAGAAAACAATGCCGGGAAACATAACAGAACGCGCGAAGCTGATCCCGAAGGGCAACCATTATGCCGTGTTTGAGGTGGGGCAGGTGTTTGAGCATCACTGGGGCCGCACCATTAATGCGGGGGACAATTCATCCTTCACGACGCTGACGCTTTCCTACAATCCGCTCTATTTCAATGTGGAATATGCAAAGGCGCATGGGCATCCGGGCATTGTCGTCAATCCGCTGCTGGTGTTCAACACGGTGTTCGGGCTGACGGTGGAAGATTTAAGCGAAGGCGGCGGGCCGTTTCTGGGCGTAGATCAGCTTACCTATCACCGCCATGTTTATGAGGGCGATACGTTGACGGCGCGGTCAACCGTGAAAGACAAACGCATTTCCGAAAAAATGAAAGGCTTTGGCATTGTCACCTGGCACAGCGAAGGCTTTAATCAGCGCAAGGAACTGGTGGTGGATTATCAGCGTACGAATTTAGTGAGGATCAGGGCATGAGCACGACGGAAAAACTGGGCGGCGACGCATGGGATATCAATCCCAACGCCGGTGAAGGCTATATGACGGATGAGCGGCGCATGATCAAGGAAAGCGCCCGCGCCTTCACCATGAAAGAAGTGCTGCCGGTCGCCAATGAGCTTGATCCGGTGCAGGGCAAAATCCCCATGGATCTGCGCAAAAAGATGGGCGAGATGGGCTATTTCGGCATCACCATTCCCACCCGTTATGGCGGCATGGGGCTGGGCTGTTTTGAATATTGCCTGGTGGCAGAAGAGCTGGCGCGCGGCTGGATGAGTGTGGCCAGCCTGATCGCGCGCGGCAACGGGCTGATCGGTTCGCGCGGCATGACCGAAGAACAGTTGCAGGACCGCCTGCCTAAAGTGGCGCGCGGCGAATGGCTGGGCGCGTTTTCCATGTCGGAGCCTGGCGCGGGGTCGGACATTGCAGCACTTACCTGCCGCGCGGTGCAGGACGGCGATGAATGGGTGATCACCGGCAATAAATACTGGTGCACCTTCGCCGACGACGCCGATTATATTTATGTCGTGGCGCGCACCGAACCGGTTGATCCGAAGGCGCGCCACAAAGGCATTTCCGGTTTCATCGTGGAAAAGCCGCGCGGCGAATTGCCGAATAATTGCAAGGGCGCGGTCATTCCAAAAATTGGCTATTTCGGCTGGAACACGTTTGAGCTGGCCTTTGACGGCTGCCGTGTACCGCTCAGCGCGCAGGTCGGCGGCAAGAAAGGCGGCGGCAACGCCTTTTACCAGATCAGCTCCGGCCTGGAACGCGCGCGTGCGCATACGGCGGCGCGTTCCATCGGGCTGGCGCAGGGCGCGCTGGAAGACGCCATGGAATATGCCAAACAGCGGGTGCAGTTCGGCAAACAGATCGGCGATTTTCAGGCCATCCGGTTCAAGATCGCCAAAATGGCGACCGAGATCGAGGCGGCGCGGCAGCTGATGTATTTTGTCTGCCATCAGATCGACACCGGCAAACGCTGTGATCGTGAGGCGGCAATGGTGAAATATTTTGCCTCTGAAATGTCGGAGCGGGTGACGAGCGAGGCGTTGCAGATTTTTGGCGGCGCGGGCTACACCAAACTGAATGCGGTGGAGCGTTACTGGCGCGATGCGCGGCTGACCAAAATTTTCGAGGGCACATCGGAAATCCAGTTGCGGATTATTTCCGACAGCCTGATGGGACGGGGGAAAAGCTGATCATGGCGCTTACCGGATCGCATAATTACTATGAGGATTTCACCGTGGGCGACGTATACAAACACGCGCGCGGCAAGACCATCATGGAATATGACAATGTTGGCACCACGCTACAGGTCATGAACACTGCCGAGGGGCATTTCAACGAAGATGTGATGCAGAAATCCGGCGCGATATTTCCGCACCGGGTGAATTTTGGCGGCGTCACCATCGCCACGGTCATTGGCCTGTCGATGCAGGACACCGGCGAAAACGCCCTGCGCGAAATTGGCATGGATAAAATCCGGCTGAAAGGCCCGGTGTTTCATGGCGACACACTCTATGCGTATACGGAAGTTCTGGCCAAGGATGATAGTGGCCAGAAAGATGCGGGCATCGTGCATTTCAAACATTATGGCTATAACCAGGATGGCAAGGAAGTGTTTGAAGGTGAACGCCGGGTGCTGATTAAAAAGCGCAGCGCAAAATGATCGAATCCCCGGTCCGCAATGGCGCGCTGAAGGGCCTCAGGGTCATTGATCTGACCATGATGATGGCCGGGCCGTTCGCCACCATGCTGCTGGGCGATCAGGGCGCGACGATCATCAAGGTCGAGCCGCTAAAGGGCGGTGACATGACCCGTTCGGTCAGCCTGCCCAAAGGATCGGCCATGCCCTATGCCGGATATTATCAGAGCGTCAACCGCAACAAGCTGTCAATTGCGCTTGATCTGAAATCGGACGCGGGCAAAGAGGTGCTGCGCCGTCTGGTGAAAGACGCCGATGTGCTGGTGGAAAATTACCGCGTCGGCGTGATGGACAGGCTCGGCCTTTCCTATGAGAGCCTCGCCAAAATCAATCCGCGTCTGGTGTACGCCACGATCCGCGGTTTTGGCGATCCCAGAACCGGTAAAAGTCCGTATGCGGACTGGCCGGCCTTTGACGTGATCGCCCAGGCGATGGGCGGCATTATGGGCATTACCGGGCCGGATGCGCACACGCCGCTGAAAATCGGGCCGGGTGTTGGCGATATTGTGCCGGCCATGCTGATGGCGTTTGGCATTCTGGCGGCGGTGCGCCATGCCGAAAAAACCGGCGAGGGGCAGTTCGTCGATGTCGGCATGTATGACGCCATTCTGGCGGTGTGCGAACGCCTTGTCTATCAGCATAGTTATGACGGCGTCGTGCCGGGGCCGGAGGGTAATTCGCATCCGCTGCTCTGCCCGTTTGGCCTGTTTCCGGCGAAGGATGGCTGGGTGTCGATTGCCTGTCCGCAGGATCATTTCTGGAAAACACTGGCCGACGCGATGGGCCGGCCGGAACTGGCCGCGGATGAACGCTATGCGCTAAACCCGTCGCGGGTGAAGCATAATTCCGAAGTCGTGGCGCTGGTCAGCGGCTGGACCCGGACGCTAACCAAGCTGGAGCTTGCGAAAATTCTGGGCGGAAAAATTCCGTTTGGCCCGGTGAATAACGCCGCCGATATTTTCGCCGATCCGCATACGGCGGCGCGCAATATGCTGCCCGAGGTGGAGCAGCCGGGCAAAGGCAAAGTGCGCATCGCGGGCACGCCGGTGCATATGACTAAAACGCCCGGCGGCGTAGCGCGGCGTGGCGCCTTGCTGGGCGAGGACACGGATGCGATATTGCAGGACGCCGGTTATCCGGCGGAAGAAATTGCGGCGCTGCGCGATGCGGGCGTCATTCGGTAGATGTCATGTATCAACGGGTTATTCGTAGGAGGATGGATTCCCTCCCCCAGCAAGGGGGAGGGTTAGGGAGGGGGTCAACGCTGCGGTAAATAATATTGCGGCCTTGCCTTGGGCAGTCGCTGCTGGACCCCCACCCCAGCCCTCCCCCTTGCAGGGGGAGGGAGGAATTTGATCTCGCTTTGCGAACAACCTATTGAGACGTTACAGTTAAACAAATCACAGGAGAACAACATGGCCCATCATAATAAACGTCCCAAGCGCGCCCGGCGCTGTCAGCTATCGGTGCCCGGCAGCAGCGAAAAAATGATGGTCAAGGCGGTGGGCATCCCTAATGTCGATCATGTGTTTCTGGATCTGGAAGACGCGGTGGCGCCCAGCGCCAAGCCCGGCGCGCGCGGCATGATTGCCGATGCGTTGAATAATCTTGACTGGGGCAAGAAGGTGCGCTGCGTGCGGGTCAATGATTGCGCCACCGAATGGTGCCATGATGACATTATCGAAGTGGTGACCAAGGCCGGGCGCAATCTCGACACCATCATGCTGACCAAGGCGAAGTCGGCGCATGATCTGACCTTTGTCGATACGCTGCTTAATCAGCTGGAGAAAAAACTGGGCCTTGTCGAAGGCCGTATCGGCATCGAAGTGCTGATCGAGGAAGTCGAAGGCATGATGAATGTCGAGGAAATCGCCAAATCCACGCCGCGTCTGGAATGTCTGATTTTCGGCATGGGCGATTATTCCGCCAGTCAGGGCATTGATGTGCGCCATATCGGGGGCGACAGCGCCTATCCCGGCGACATCTGGCATTACACCCGCTACAAAATGACCATCGCCGCGCGCGCCAACGGGCTCGATCCGGTCGATGGGCCGTTCGCCAATTTCAAAAATCCCGACGCCTACCGGCGTGAGGCGGAACGCGCCTCTATCCTAGGCATGGTTGGCAAATGGGCGATCCATCCCAGCCAGGTGGATATTGCGCAGGCGGTGTTCTCGCCCGATCCGAAAGAAGTGCTGCGCGCCCGCGCCATGGCCAAGGCCTATGACGAAGCATTGGCGCGCGGCGAGGGCGCGGTCACCTATGAAGGCATGATGATCGACGCCGCCTCGGTGCGCATCGTGCAGAACACACTCGACAAGGCCGATCTGTACGGCATGTGATGCAAATCTACATTGACGGCGATGCCTGCCCGGTAAAGCAAGAGGCGCTGAAAGTGGCGGCGCGACACGCGCTGCCGGTGGTGCTGGTCAGCAATCAGTGGCTGCGCGGCGTCGATGGGCCGCTGGTGCGCCAGCATGTGGCGCCCAATACGCCGGACGCCGCCGATGACTGGATCGTCGAGCAGATCGGACCGGGCGATATTTGCGTTACCGCCGATATTCCGCTGGCCGCACGGGTGATCAAGGCGGGCGCGGCCTGTATCGGCCCGAACGGCAAGCCGTTCACCGAGGCCAGCATCGGCGACGTGCTTGCCACCCGCAATCTGCTGACCCAGCTGCGCGAACAGGGCGCCATCAACAGCCAGAGCGCGGGCTTTGGCAAGCGCGAGCGTTCCAATTTCCTCAATGGCTTCGAACAGATGATCCAGGCTGTGAAGCGGAAGGGGTAGCCCCCTCATCCCGCCTTGCGGGCGGGTTTTCCGGGCGGTTGAAACTGCATGGTCTGCGCCGGGCGGCCGCGCAGCAGGTCGGTGTCGATGCGGAACGGATCGCCGGTGACACCCAGCCGCAGGCGGTAGACGCCGACGCCTTCCATCACGCGCTGCACATAGTTGCGGGTTTCGTTGAACGGGATCTGCTCGATCCAGTCGATCACATCGGTGCCGGGTTTGCGCGGATCGCCATTTTTTGCCGCCCATTTATAGACACGGCTGCCGCCCGCATTATAGGCCGCCAGCGCCATCACATAGGAGCCGTCATAATTAGCCAGCATTTTGTCCAGATAGGACGTACCCAAACGAAGATTATATACCGGATCCTGGGTCAGGCGTTGCGGTGAATATGGCAGCTTTATCTTGCGGGCGGTTTCCTCCGCGGTGGCGGGCATCAGCTGCATCAGGCCCAGCGCGCCCGCAGGGCTGACGGCTTTGCTGTTGAAGCCGCTCTCCTGTTTCGACAAAGCCAGGATCAGGGGTATTTCCGGGCCGCCGCGGCCAGTCAGATCGGAGGGCAGGTTGAGCACCGGATAGCCTTCCTCAAACAGCCACACGGCGTCCCGGCCCGCCTGTTTGGCTGCAAGCACGCCAAAATCCCGGCGTTGCAGCTCCGTGGCGAAGGCTGCCGCCAGCCTGTAATCCTGCGGTTTGCTGGATGATTCCACCAGCGCGATATAAAATTGCTTTGCCAGCATATCCTTGTTAAGGGAAAGCAGAATTTTCGTAGCGCGCGCGAGTTCCTGCTGCGCATAATTATTCAGTTCCTGTGGCGAAGGGCGTTTGGTATTATCCAGCGCGGCGCGGACCACCGTGCCGCCATTCCACTCGGCAGCGAGCTGGCCATAAAAGCTGACAGGATAGCGCGCGGCTTCGCCATACCAGAATTTTGCTGCTTTCTGATCGCGCTTCGCCTCGGCGGCACGCCCGGCCCAATAGGCGCCCCGGCTGCGGCTCACGGGAGAAGTCACCGCATTATAAAGCCGCGTGAAGTGCGGAAACGCTTTTTCCGGCTGCTTCAAAAACCGTAACGCGATCCAGCCGGCCAGAAATTCCGCCTCTGCAAAGGGTGCGGCCTCGTCCGGCGGCTGGAAATTATGGGTGGCGGCCACGCGGTAGGCCGTCATGTAATCGCGTTTCTCCAGCGCCAGCCGGGCCAGATTTTCCTGATGCTCCCACCACATACTGCCCAGCGAGGTTTGCGGCGCACGCAGGCTGCCCGCCGCGCCATGTGCGAGTTGCAGCGCCAGATCCGGCTTGCCGCTGTTCAAACGCCACATAATCCGTTCGTAAAACAGCCCGGGATCGGTGCGCAGAAGTTTCGGCACCCGCGCCAGCGCCGCTTCCACATTCGGCGCCCGATAGCGCAGGGCCATGCGCGCAACGCCAAGCAGTTCCATATCGCGGCCGACAAGTTTGACCATGCGCACCGCCGCATCGCGTTGACCGCGCCACAACAGGCCGTCAAAGCGCGCAATATGATCCTGCCGGTCCAGCAAATGGCCGTGATTGCGCAAAATCTCGCGTTCCATTTCTATTTCAAACCCGCCGTCACGCCACACTTCGCGCAGGAACCGCTGGCCCGCTTTGCTGTCGCCCGCCTCAAGAAATGTCTGCGCCGCCTGATATTTTCCTTTTGCCGTATAGGGGGGATAGCGGCGGAACCATTCCACCTTTTCGCGCAATGGCATGGCGGGCATGAAACTGTGTTCGGCGCGCACAATCAGCTCTTTCTGTCCCGGCCATTTGGGATTGGCGATCAGAAATTTTGCAATCTCGGCAAAGCTGGGATCGGCGCGCCCCGAGGTAAGATAGAGATATTCAACCAGCTTGCGTACTACCGGATCGCCGCTTTGCGCTGCCAGCTTGTGGGCATAGGACCAGCTTCCCTGACTGGCGGCCCCGATTGCCTGCGTGGTAAGGCTGTCACGCTGGGCCGCCTGCGCCTGCGCCATCAGTCCGGCAGAAACACCCAGTATGATACTGACGGCAGGCAGAAAGCGCCAGATGCGTTTAACTGAAAACCATGCAAACAGCATTTCGAATCTCTTAATCACAGCGGGCGCGAGTTTACGCGCGGGCAGGGTCTCTACCAAGCCTTATATCTTTAATCTAATAAGATCATATATTTCAGATGTATTAAGATCATGGCTGCATTAAAGCTTGTAAAGGCGGTCTTGCCACGACATGTCAGTATGGTAATTTCCCTTTAATCTTTCAACTTCTAGCCACAGGCGGCCCATGCCCTCATCCAGGCCTTTGTTTTTTGGCTCAATCCCGGCGCTTATCACCCCGTTTCGTGACGGCAAGGTGGACGACAAGGCGTTTCAGTCTCTGGTTGAGTGGCAGATTGGCCAGGGATCGCATGGGCTTGTGCCTTGCGGCACGACAGGTGAATCCCCCACGCTGGATCATGCTGAACATAAACGGGTTGTGGAATTATGCATCGAGGCGGCAGCGGGGCGCGTACCGGTGATCGCGGGCACCGGATCCAATTCGACCGCCGAAGCGATTGATCTGACCCTGCATGCCAAACGGGCAGGGGCGGCGGGCGTGCTGGTGGTTGTTCCTTATTACAACAAACCAGTTCAGGAAGGCATGTATCAGCATTACAAAGCGTTGAATGATGCAGCGGATATTCCGATTCTGATTTATAATATACCGGGGCGCACCGGGGTGAATATGACCGTCGAGACAATGGCGCGTTTGGCGAAACTGCCGAACATTGTTGGTGTGAAAGATGCCGCAAATGACATTACGCGGACCTCGCTGCAACGCGCCGCCATCGGAGCGGACTTCATTCAGCTTTCCGGCGATGACGGTAATGCGCTGGGCCAGGCGGCGCATGGCGGGCATGGCTGTATTTCTGTTTCGGCCAATGTCGCGCCCGCCGAACTGGCCGCGTTTCAAAACGCCCTGATGGCGGGGGATTTCAAAACCGCCTTGCAGTGGCAGGATAAATTAATGCCGCTGCATGATGCGCTGTTTGTCGAAACCAGCCCCGCCCCGGTTAAATTTGCTGCCAGCTTGCGCGGACTGTGCAGCAATGAATTGCGGCTGCCGATGGTTCCAGCCAGCGCTGCGGCCGAAAAAACAGTGCGGGCGGCAATGGACGGGCTGGGACTGCTGGACAGTCCGGCCGCCGCATACAGATCCTGACAAGCCGCATATACATATAATGGCTGGCAAAAACAAAGCGGCAAGGAAACCGGCAAAAAAATCAGACTCTGGCCGGTTGCTGGCGGATAATCGCAAGGCGCGTTATAATTACGAAATCGGCGAAACTGTAGAAGCCGGGATCATGCTCAAAGGTTCCGAAGTCAAGTCGTTGCGGGCGGGCCGCGCCAATATTGCGGAATCCTATGCCAGCGCGGAAGGCGATGAGATGTGGCTGATCAACGCCTATATCCCGCCCTATGATCCGGCGGGGCGTTATGACGGCCATGATCCCCGCCGCAAACGCAAACTGCTATTGCATCGCAAGCAGATCAGCCGTCTATCCGGCCTGCGCAAACAGCAGGGCATCACACTGATTCCATTGCGGTTATATTTCAATGATCGCGGTCTGGCCAAACTGGTGATTTCACTGGCCAGCGGCAAGAAGCAGCATGACAAACGCGCAACCGAAAAAGAACGCGACTGGAAGCGCGAGCAGGGCCGCCTGATGCGCGAGAAGGGTTAGCGGGACCGGAACCGGACGGGTGACACAGTCATTTGCTCACGGGCCGGTTAAGTTTGTCCGATCAACTCTCTGATCCGCACGAAAATCGCATTGAACATATCCGGGGTCAGGCGGCGCGTATTCGTATTATAGCGTGAGCAGTGATAGCTATCGACAAGCAGGCGTCCTCCCGGCAGGGAATGACAGGCCCCGTGCGCAAATTTAAAATTTGAGAGGCGCAGGCCGAATATGGCCACAATACTGTCATGCGCGATTTTTCCCAGTGCCAGAATAATTCTGGCATTGGCCATTTCTTCAATGGTTGCTTTTAAAAAAGGGCGGCAGGCGGCAATCTCGGCGGGGTCCGGCTTGTTTTGCGGCGGCACGCAGCGCACGGCATTGCTGATCAAGCAATCGCGCAGGCGCAGGCCGTCCAGGGCATGCGCGCCATATTGCCCCTCGGTGAAGCCATGCGCGGCGAGCGTCGCATAGAGCAGATCGCCTGCATAATCGCCAGTAAAGGGCCTGCCGGTCCGGTTTGCGCCCTGCAAGCCAGGAGCCAGTCCGACAATCACAAGCCGTCCCTCAGGATCCCCAAAGGAGGGGACGGGGCGATTAAACCAGTCCGGCTGGGCCAGCCGGTTGGCATCGCGCATACCGGCCAGGCGCGGACAAAGCCGGCAATCCGGTTCCGGTTCGAACAGCACTATTGGCGATCAGGCCCTTGGGCTCTGATCGTCATCATCGTCATAATCTTCGCCATCTTCATCATCGTCGTCATAATCATCGTCATCATCATAGTCGTCATCGCCGGTCATGGCAGGCACAGTGTCAAGCCGGCGGGTGCCGCCCAATACGGGCTGGCCTTCGCGAAAATCATCATGCCGGCGTGTGGGCCGGGCAGCAGAATCCCGCGAGATCAAAGGCGCGATATCCATAAGCTCGATAAATCTGTCACATTGACGGCGCAATTCATCGGCGATCATGGGTGGGTTTGACTTTACGGTGGACACGATCGAGACGCGCAGCCCTTTACGCTGAATAGACTCAACCAGACGCCGGAAATCACCATCTCCGGAAAAAATAATGACATGGTCAAGATGTTCAGCCATTTCCATGACATCAATGGCCAGTTCAATATCCATATTGCCCTTGATCTTTTTACGGCCAAAAGCGTCGGTAAATTCCTTGGTTGGCTTGGTGACCATGGTATAGCCATTATAGTCCAGCCAATCGACAAGGGGTCTGATGGGTGAATATTCCTGGTCTTCAATCAGCGCCGTATAATAAAAGGCCCGCACCAGAATGCTGTTTGCCGAGAAGTGATCAAGCAGACGCTTGTAATCAATATCAAAATTCAATGCCCGTGCAGCCGCATAAAGATTTGATCCGTCAATAAACAGCGCAATACGTTCATTTTGATAAAATTTCATAAACTAACCTTTTTAAAAATATTTCAAAAAACAGACCAAGGCACTTATATGGTCATGGATACAGACGTAGAGATAATGCCGCCTTGCAGACATTACAATCACGCGGCCCATGATTTCAGTCGCTGAAATCATTTGTGATAACCGGTGGTTCAGCCAAACGCTTTCAGTAATTGACTGTCATCCGGGAGCCCATCCTATGAAGTCCAGAGACTATCATACGAAGCGTCTGTCATATTACTGCAAAATTAACCCATCTGGCAAAATAATAGCAATATAAGGAAGCCTATGATTCTGATAGGGATTGGCGGAAATCTACCGGGGCCATTCGGCCCTCCCAGGGAGGGGCTGCCCCAGGCGCTGAAGGCTCTGGAGGCCGGCGGGGCGCGCCTGGTGGCCTGTTCGCACTGGTATGGGTCTCACGCCGTTCCCCGATCCGAACAGGCGGATTATGTCAATGCTGTTGCCAGTATAGAAACCGGGCTTGCGCCCTCCGATCTGCTGGCCCTGATGCAGGCGGTTGAAGTCAGTTTTGGCCGTGTGCGGGGTGTGTTAAACGCCCCGCGCACTGTGGATCTTGATCTGCTGGCCTATGCGGATGTCTGTCAGGCAAAGGAGCTGGAGCTGCCGCATCCACGCTTGCATCTGCGGGCATTTGTCCTGCGCCCCCTATGCGATATTGCGCCTGATTGGCAGCATCCTGTATTAAATCAGTCCGCAACAGCGCTTTTGCAGGCCCTGCCATTGCCCCATGGGGTGTGGCGATTATAGCTTAACGGTTGCACTGCAACGGACTATTGACTAGATAGGGTTATATGTTTCCCATATTCAGCACTAGCCGGAGGCCAGATCATGGCGCGCGTGACCATTGAAGATTGCATCGACAAGATCGAAAACCGCTTTGAGCTTGTTTTGCTGGCGGGGCAGCGGGCCCGCGCCATCTCGTCAGGCGCGCCCTTGACGGTTGACCGTGACCGGGACAAGAACCCGGTGGTTTCGCTGCGTGAGATCGCGGAAGAAACGATCAATCCGGACCGTTTGCGTGAAGATCTGCTGGCCAGTTTGCAGCGCTATAGCCGCAACGAAGAGAGCGAGGAAGGCGGCATGCCGCTGCTTGCCGGGGCGGAAAATGACGAGGCGGTTGATACGATGAGCGAGGAGGATCTGCTTCGCGCCATGCGCAGCGAAGCAGAGGGCGGAAGTGGACCATCCAGCGGCGGCAGATAGAGATCACGCTACATACATAAAACCCGCTCACTTTTCGCGGGGCGCCATTGCATGCATTGGGCATTTAACCGGGCCTGCAACTGAAAGCGGGCCCTGTTTTTGCGGCGGCATACGGCAATGATCCGCCAATATGAACTGGTTGATATGGTGCGGGCCTATGATCCGAATCTGGACGAGGCCATGCTTAACCGCGCCTATGTGTTCGCCACCAAGGCGCATGGCGACCAGAAACGCGCATCCGGTGATCCCTATTTTTCTCATCCGGTCGAGGTGGCCGGCATCCTGGCCGGATTGAAAGTCGATAGCGCTACGATCACCACAGCCTTACTGCACGACACACTGGAAGACACGGCGGCAACCTACGAAGAAATCAATCAAATCTTCGGCCATGAAGTTGCCGTTCTGGTGGATGGGGTCACCAAACTTTCCAAAATGTCGTTTCGCTCAACTCAAAGTGAGCAGGCGGAAAATTTCCGCAAGCTGCTGATCGCAATGTCCGCCGACATTCGGGTATTGCTGGTGAAGCTGGCGGACCGTCTGCACAATATGCGGACCCTGCACTTTATCAAAAATCCTGAAAAGCGCGCACGCATCGCCAAGGAGACCATGGAAATCTATGCGCCGCTGGCAGGACGCATTGGCATGCAGGAAATGCTGGAGGAACTTCAGGATCTTGCATTTGCAGAGTTAAACAGCGAGGCGCGCGATTCCGTAATTGTAAGGCGGGATTTTCTACGCCAGCGCACCGGCGAAAGCACGGCGCGCATTCCTGTTCTGCTGATGGAAGAGCTTGCGGCCAGGGGCATAAAGGCAATGGTTACAGGGCGCGAGAAGCGGCCCTATTCCATCTGGAGCAAGATGCAGACCAAGGCCATTTCCTTTGAGCAGCTTTCGGATATTTTTGCCTTTCGGGTGATTGTTGATACGGTGGACGAGTGCTATCAGGCGCTTGGCGTCATCCATCAGAAATGGCCGTTGATGCCGGGGCGGTTCAAGGATTACATCTCGACGCCAAAACGGAATAATTACCAATCCATCCACACGACCGTGGTGGGCCCGGACAAGCAGCGCGTGGAAATTCAAATTCGCACCACAGACATGAACCGTATGGCGGAATACGGCGTTGCGGCGCACTGGCATTACAAACAAAAGAATGCTTCGAATAACCCGGCCTTGCACAATGACCCCTATATCTGGCTGCGTGAGCTGGTGGATATGATTGAAGAGGGGGAAAGCCCGGAACAGTTTCTTGAATATACCAAACTGGATCTTTTCTTTGATCAGGTGTTCTGTTTTACGCCTGGCGGCGATTTAATCGCGCTGCCGCGTGGCGCAACACCGATTGATTTTGCCTATGCAGTGCATACCAGCATTGGCGACACCTGTGTCGGCTGCCGTATAAATGGCCGCTCCATGCCCTTGCAATCGGAATTGCAGAATGGCGATCAGGTTGAAATCATCCGTTCGGATGCGCAAACGCCGTCACCTGGATGGGAAAGGGTCGCCGTGACCGCCAAGGCGCGTTCTGCGGTGCGCCGGTTTGTACGCCAGAGTCAGCGCGGCGAATATATTTCCCTGGGCCGCGAAATCGCCGAAAAGGCGTTTCGCACCGAGGATTATTCATTTTCGGAGAAAGCGCTGGGTGAGGCGCTTCAACCGCTGAAGCTGGCCTCCATTGATGATTTATATGAAAGGCTGGGGCGCGGCCTGTTGACCGGTATCCAGGTAATGGAAGCCGCCTTTCCCGGCATCAAGATGAAGGCACCGCAAATCCCCATTGCTCTGACGGCGCAGAATGATGGCCGCCGCCCGCGCGCTGCGGCTATCCCCATTCGCGGCATGACGGATGGCCTGGCGGTGCATTATGGAGACTGCTGCCACCCTTTGCCGGGAGATCGCATCGTGGGTATTCAGACTGCGGGCGGCGGCGCGACCATTCACACCATAGACTGCGAAATATTGGAGCAGTTTGGCAGCACACCGGAACGCTGGCTGGATGTCAGTTGGGACGCCAGCGGCGAGGCGCCGGATTTCTTTGTCGGCCGGATAGAAACCACCTTGTCGAACGAGCCCGGTTCATTGTCGGTGCTCTCAACACTGATCGCCAAAAATCAGGGCAATATCAGCAATCTGAAAATATCCGGCCGGACACCGGATTTCTTTGACATGCTGGTGGATATTGAAGTACGCGACGTTAAGCATCTGAGCAATATTATTGCTGCGCTGCGGGGCTCACCTCTGGTCAGCAAAGTTGAACGCACGCATGGATAATGCTGCAAAGGTAGACCATTAAGTGTTTAAACGGCGTAACGAACGTAGCTGGCAGCAAAAGCTGCGGGAGATGGTTTGGCCCGCATCGGGTTACCGGCGTGCGCTGCGCTATCTCTGGCTGCGGCTGCTGCGGTTGAACGCTTCGCCGCATACGATTGCCCTGGGTTTTGCGATTGGCGTCTTTATGTCTTTTTCGCCATTTCTGGGTTTTCATCTTGCTTTTTCCGGCCTGTTCGCCTGGCTGTTGCGGGGCAATATTGCCGCGTCGATGCTGGGAAATTTTCTGGGCAACCCGATCAGTTACCCATTCATGTGGGCCATTGTGTATCAGGCTGGCATAGGCTTGATGGGCAAGGCCCCGGCTGCCGCATCGGTTGATCTGACACAGCTGACATTTGACGGGGCCAGTTTCTGGGAGATTTTCATTCCCTTTTTCATTGGCAGCATCCCTGTCGGCATTTTGGCCGGGCTGCTATTTTATTTTCCGGTCAAAAAAAGCGTGATGCGTTTCCAGGCCGCCCGCCGCAACCGTTTTTTCATAACCCATCCCACCCTGGCTGCTGGTGATATGCCGTCGCAAACCGGCGAGGCGGCCGGATGAAAGCAACGGCGCCATTGCGGCTGGGTGTGAATATCGACCATGTCGCCACAATCCGCAATGCAAGGGGCGGGCTGCATCCTGATCCGGTGCGTGCCGCAAAGCTGGCCGCTTTGGCTGGTGCTGACGGTATTACCGCGCATCTGCGCGAGGACAGGCGGCATATTTCGGATGAAGATATTATCTGTCTTGGCCGGGAAATAAACCTGCCGCTGAATCTGGAATGCGCCGCGACGTCAGAAATGCTCGACATTGCCTTGCGTCACCGGCCCCATGCCGTATGCCTGGTCCCGGAAAAGCGTGAAGAAAAAACAACCGAGGGCGGCCTTATGGTGCTCTCCCAGCAAAATCATCTCAAACCATTTGTCGGCAGGCTAGCCGATGCCGGCATTCGCGTGTCGCTTTTCGTTAATCCGGATGTGCAGCAGATTGAGGCTGCCCGCAATGTGGGCGCTCATATTGTCGAACTGCATGCAGGCGCCTATTGCGAGCATATAATCGCGGGCGATGTGAACGCGGCGCAAGCCGAACTCATAAGGCATCAGCTTGCGGCGCAGGCAGCCGCCGGTCTTGGCCTGGAAGTTCATGCCGGACACGGTATCAGTTTTGATACGGTGGGCGTATTCGCAGCCATGCCGCAGGTGGTTGAACTGAATATTGGCCACTTTCTGATCGGCGAAGCAGTCTTTATCGGGCTGCCTGCGGCGATTACACATATGCGGGCGCTGATGGATAAGGCGCGCGGGGCATGATTATCGGACTTGGCAATGATCTGATTGACATCCGGCGTATTGAGAAAACCCTCGACCGGTTCGGAACACGTTTTATAAATCGTCTGTTCACGGAGAAAGAGCAGGCGCGCTCGGAACGCAGGGCCAACCGCGCCGCCAGTTACGCCAAACGGTTCGCCGCCAAGGAAGCTTGCTCCAAAGCATTGGGCACCGGTTTTCGCAAAGGCGTCTATTGGCGCGACATGGGGGTTAGCAATCTTTCATCGGGCAAGCCAACAATGGTGTTGACTGGCGGCGCCCTGAAACGGCTTCAGGAAATTACGCCAGAGGGCTGCACGGCACAGATTGATCTGAGCCTGACCGACGAACCCCCCCTGGCTCAGGCCATGGTCATGATCACGGCGGTGCAAAACAAACCATAGGGCTATGTGGGGTGGGGCCGGTGCTGAGGCGTGCCGTTAGCCCTTGCTAAAAGATGTGATGGCGATAATGATGTTTATGTCGGTATCATTGTCCGACAGCGGGACGAAAATAGTTTCCACCCCCTTATAGTCGTGCCCTGCAATGACGGATTTCTGCGATGTGGTGCGTAATGGTGCACGCAACTTCATAACCGCTTCCAGGCCGTGTTGCAGACGGCTGTAAATCATGGATGGCAACACCTCCAAGGCGCTGCCCGGATTGCTCTGCCGGGGTAGAAAAGCTTCGATTCTGGTTCCGATCAACCGGATACGAAACGTGCTGTCACCTTCCACGTCATGCATATGTATCTTGGGCAATAGCCGGAGGATGTCGCGGGGATGAATATCGCCCCGGCCAGCAAATTTCCGCTCTCCACGCTGACGTGTACAATAAGATAGAAATTCCAACAGATCGGGATTCCGGGTATCCAGTTCTGGATCGATTAGAAAATCGTTCGGATAATCGTTCAGAATAAGGTTCGTGATAGTGTCACGATTAAGCATGAAGTTATTTCCCCTATGCAACAGCAGACATATTGCCGAGAATATATGCCCAGGTTGTTTTTGCCGTCCGATCTGAACCCCAAAAACACAAATAAAATACTAATGGTTATGTATAGTAGTGTTTTTTTCAAATTTCTAATGTCGATTAGAAAAATTTTGAAAGCCGTTGAGGTAATGCACACCCCCCGTCCCCGGCCCACCGTATCGCTTGACACCCGAGTCCCTAAATGATTGATGCCAATAGCATTCATATTTAGAACCCTATGGAGTTATTGAATGGCAGATAAACAGCCGGGTGAGCTGGCCGAGAATATCAAAACGATTGTCTATGCACTTTTAATCGCCCTGTTTATTCGCGCCTTCCTGTTTCAACCCTTTAATATCCCCTCAGGCTCCATGATCCCGACCCTGCTGGTTGGGGATTATCTGTTTGTATCCAAATACAGCTATGGCTACAGCCGCCACTCGTTCCCTTTCAGCCCCCCTTTGTTCAGCGGACGGATATTGCAAAATATGCCGGAGCGGGGGGATATTGTGGTGTTTAAATGGCCGGCCGATGGCCGGACGGATTATATTAAGCGCCTGATCGGGCTGCCGGGGGATCGCATCCAGGTGCGGGGCGGCGAATTATATGTCAATGAACAGGCCGTCCCGCGGGAGCCGCTGCCGGATTACCTGGAAAAAGATGCGGCCGGAAACGCCATGCAGGTCCGGCAATATCGTGAAACCATGCCGGGCGGTACGGCATATAATGTACTGGATATGAATATAGCTGGCCCTGTAGATAATACTGGTGTGTTTACCGTGCCTGCCGGGCATGTATTCATGATGGGTGATAACCGTGACAATTCCACTGACAGCCGGGTGGTCAATGGGGGTGTCGGCTATGTGCCTGTGGAAAATCTTGTCGGGCGGGCGGAGTTTCTGTTTTTCTCGACGGATGGCAGTGCGCAATGGTGGGAGTTCTGGCGCTGGTTTCAGGCGGCACGCTTTGAACGCATGTTCCGCAGTATCAATTCAGTGCAGGGATAGCATGTGAATACTGACCGCCTGTTGCAGTTGCAGCAAAGGCTTGGATATCATTTCAGGTCTGCTGGTTTGCTGCGCCAGGCGCTTACCCATGCCAGCGTGTCCAGCGATAGCGGCCGCAATAATGAGCGGCTGGAATTTCTGGGGGACCGGGTTCTGGCGCTGCTGGTGGCCGATTTACTGCTTCAGAATTTTCCGGCAGCCCAGGAAGGCGATCTGGCCTTGCGTCTGAATGCCCTCGTGCGCCGCGAGACCTGCGCAGCGGTGGCGGGTGAAATTGAGCTGGGCGCCTGTTTGAACCTTGCTGTGGCGGAAGCGGCCTCAGGGGGCAGGGATAAACCGGCCATCTTGAGCGATGCCTGCGAGGCGTTGATTGGCGCGCTTTACCTGGATGGCGGAATGGATGCGGCGCGCGGTTTTGTGCGGGCTTTCTGGTCTGCGCGCATGAAAAACGAGGCGGAGGCGCCTGAGGATGCAAAATCCGCCTTGCAGGAATGGAGTCAGGCGCGCCGGCTTGGGACGCCCCTTTACAAGGAGATCAGCCGCGAAGGACCGGACCATGCGCCGCAATTTATGATAGAAGTAAGGCTGCCGGGCTATCCGGCATATTGCGGCAAAGGCCCCTCAAAACGCGATGCCGAACGTGATGCGGCGCAGATCATGCTGCGCGCGCTATGTTCACAAGCAGCAGGACTGGAAAATCAATGAATAGCGGGCCACTGACACGATGCGGTTTTGTTGCGCTCATCGGGCCGACCAATGCCGGCAAATCAACATTACTGAATAATCTGGTCGGCGCGAAACTGGCGATCGTGACCCATAAGGTGCAGACCACCCGCGCGCGCCTGCGCGGCATTACGGTCGTTGGAGACGCACAGATAATCTTTGTGGATACGCCGGGAATATTCAAGCCGCAGCGGCGCCTGGATCGCGCCATGGTGCAGGCTGCCTGGGGGGGCGCGGAAGAGGCGGACAGTATCGTTCTGGTCATTGATGCGGTGCGCGGCCTGAACGCCGACGCCCAGACCATTCTGGACGGATTGCACAATACGGGGCGCAAGGCGGTGCTGGTGCTGAACAAGATTGATCTGCTTAAACGCGAAGATCTGCTGGCGCTGGCGGAGAAATTTAATCTGTCCGGATTGTTTACCCGGATTTTCATGATCTCCGCCTCTAATGGCGACGGGGTCGATGATTTACGTAATTTTCTTGCCGGGTCGGTTCCCTCCGGCCCATGGCTGTATCCCGAAGATCAGCTTTCGGATGTGACCGGGCGGATGATGGCGTCAGAAATAACCCGCGAGAAATTATTTCTGCGGGTTCACCAGGAACTGCCTTATGATTCCACTGTCGAGACCGAATCCTGGAAAGATATGAAGGATGGCAGCGCGCGGCTGGAGCAAACCATCTATGTCCGGCGGGACAGTCAAAAACCGATCATTCTGGGCAAGAATGGCCAGACCATCAAACAAATCGGCGAGGCCGCCCGCCTGGAAATGGAAAAAGCGTTCGAGCGCCGCATTCATCTGTTTTTACACGTCAAGGTCAATGAAAAATGGCTGGATGAACCCGCGCGCTATCGCATGATGGGGCTGGAATTTAACAAGGGTTGATTTGATCCGGATGCTGATGGAATCCATATATGGAATGGGTTGACGACGCAATCATACTTGCCACCCGGCGCCACGGCGAGCGGGGTGTCATTGTGGACGCCCTGACCAGCAAACATGGCAGGCATGCGGGGCTGGTGCGTTATGGCGCGTCACGCCAGATGCGGGGCGTGCTGGAACCCGGAAACGAGGTCAGTGTGCGCTGGCGCGCCCGCCTGCCGGAGCAATTGGGGCAGTATATGGTGGAACCGGTTCGCGCCCGGGCGGCGGCGGTTATGCGTGATCCGCTGCGCCTTGCCGGACTGAGCAGCGCCTGCGCCACCGCACAACAGGTCCTGCCCGAGCGTGAACCTCACGGCCCCGTCTATGAGGGTATGCGCGCCATGCTGGATGCGATTGAGAAGATCGAGATGTGGCCTGCCGCGCTGGTGCGCTGGGAACTGGGGCTGCTGGAGGAATTGGGGTTTGGGCTTGATCTGTCAAGATGCGCGGCGACCGGCGCAATTGAGGATCTGATCTATGTTTCCCCGCGCACCGGACGCGCGGTCGGGCGCATGCCGGGTTTGCCCTATCAGGAGCGGCTGATGCCATTGCCCGCATTTCTGCTTGGCGCGCAGATGCAGGCGCAGCTCGGGGATATTATTGATGGTCTGGATCTGACCGGATTTTTTTTGGCCCGCCATGTATTGGAGCCGCATGGCAAGCCGATGCCCGCCGCGCGCAGCCGGTTGTGCGAACGCCTGAAAATCTGGTGCGAAGCCGCGGTCCCGGCGTAAACAGCGATGACGCCGATGACCACATACCCCACGCGCGGACGCCGCCTCATTGCCATATGGCTGTTTTGCCTGTGCGGTTTCATCAGCCTGGTCGTCCTGGCCGGAGGTATCACGAGGCTGACGGATTCAGGGCTTTCAATTACGCAATGGAAGCCGGTCACGGGCATCATTCCGCCGCTGAATGAACAGGACTGGCAAAGCGAATTTGTCAAATATCAGCGCATTCCCGAATATCGCCTTATCAATCAGGGCATGTCGCTTGCGCAATTCAAGGCGATTTACTGGTGGGAGTGGGGGCACCGGCTTCTGGCGCGCATGGCTGGATTTGTCTTTCTGATCCCATTTGTCTGGTTCTGGTCTACCGGGCAGCTTGGCCGATCCGAACTGCCGAAATTTATTCTGCTGTTCGTGCTGGGCGGCGCGCAGGGCGCGCTGGGCTGGTATATGGTCAAAAGCGGCCTAAGCCTGCGGGTCGATGTCAGCCAGTACCGGCTGGCGGCCCATCTTGGTTTGGCTTTTCTGGTTTACGGCATCAGCCTGTGGATGGGCCTGACTTACTGGCGCGGGGCCGGTGGCAGCGCCGTTTCGCCTCTATGGCTGCGGGTGGCTGGCGTGGTGCTGTGCTTGGCCCTGTTTGTTCAGATTCTTCTAGGGGCGCTGGTTGCGGGTCTGGATGCGGGTCTGACTTATAACAGCTGGCCGCTGATGGACGGCTATTGGATTCCACCGGGGATGGATCAATTAATTCCGCTTCATTTGAACTTTTTTGAAAATATCACCCTGGTTCAATTCAATCATCGTTGGGGCGGCGCGATCATCATTTTGATGGTCCTGGGGCTTTGGGCGGGCGTGCGGCCATTGCCGCAGTTTCGTTATCCAATTCAGGTGCTGTGTGGTTTTGTGCTGCTGCAATTCGCGCTGGGCGTCTGGACTTTGCTTTGGGTGGCGCCATTGGGGCTTGCAGCCGCGCACCAGATGGGGGCGTTAGGTACCTTCAGCGCGGCGGTCTGGGGGCTGCATCGGATCATGCATCCTGGTTAGCCGGGATTGGCAGGCTACGAATTGTTAACTATTGTGATAATATCATGCGACAGATATGGCGGATGCCAGCCGGAAATCGGGGCAAATATGGGCCTGTTGCAGCGCATAAAAAATTTTGCAGGTGGGGACGCGCGGCAGGCGGATGCGCCGGGCCCCATGCATGGTTCGGAACGCCGCCGCCACCGCCGTGTCCAGACATCGAAACTGACGCTTCTCATTGGCGGCAAGAAATTCAAGACCAATGATTGGTCGCTGGGCGGTTTCCGTGTTGTCTGTCCGGGTAATAATTTTGTTACCAATCAACGCATTAGCGGCGTCCTGCTGGGGCCTGGAATGTTTGACAGGGGCGAGTATGATGCGGTTATCGTCTGGGTGGCGGACGATGGCGAAGTGGGTGCGCACTTTATAGAGCTTTCCCATGAAAGCTTTCTGGCCATGAGTGCCGCGCAGATCTGACCCCTGCCCTGAATGCTGCCTGGCTGATTATCCCTGTTTTTTTCCACGCTGTTTCTGGCGCCGGTCAAATTTGTGTCTTACCCGGCGTACTTGTCTTTCCCAAACTCTATACCAAATTGTCAATTTATATTGACAATTTGTCATAAACAGCCATATTCACACCATGGCTCATCAATCCAAACATGCATCAGCAGAAATAAGCCACATGCGCCAGGACAGGCGCAAGGCGGAAAGTCGGCAGCGCTTGCTTGCTGCGGCGCGCACGCTGTTTGTCGAGCGCGGCTATCACGAAACAAGGCCGCAGGATGTTTCACGCCTTGCGGGCGTTGGCCAGGGCACATTCTATTTATATTTCAGCGACAAACAGGCCTGTTTTCAGGCGTTTGTTGAGCAGACTCAGGAAGAGGTCGATGCCCTGATCATGCAACGCCTGGCGACCTGCAAAACGCATGAAGAACGTGTCTATGGCGTTCTCGAAGTTGCGATGGATTTTGTACAGGCGAATCCGGGTGTGCTGAAGGCGGCCTGGGCAGGTCATCAGCTGATGGCACGCGAAAATCCCGGTGAAGCGGCCAGCCCCTCTATCGTCAATCAATGGGCGGCGCGCTGGGCCGAGGTGATTCTGCGTGGCCAGAAGGCCGGCCTGATCTGGGAGGATTATGATCCGAAAATCATCGGTTACGCCGTACTGATGGTCATCAGCACGATCAGCACCGGGAACCCGGCTGCTTGGGGCGGCAGGGAACATTTTCTGACCAATCTGACGCATTTCATCCTGCGCGGCCTTGCCGCCCAGGGGCGGGTGTCGCCGTAATTAGTTAATCTGTGAAAGGAGGATATATTGTGTCTAAGCTAAGCTATACCTATGAAGAGATGATGGCCGATCACCCCTATGCCAAACCGCATAGTGTGATGGGACAGAAACTGCATGGCGGGTTTGACGCCGATGGCAAATATATCTCCCCGCGCATGTTGGGCAGGGGGCCAGCCATTGAAGCCTGGTCGCAGAATGTTGTGGCCAATGGCGGCGAGCTGATTGATGTCAGCGTGAAACTGCTGAAGCGTGAAAACTATCCCAACCATGCGCAGCAGAAATTTCTGCTTAATCTCGGACTGGGAAAAACCCTATGGGATTCCCTGTCGATCGTTGGCGAGATTGAAGGCAGGGGGAAAATTCTCAGCGACGCAACCGGCCCCGACTTTCAGGAAATCATCGTCGAGGATCTGAGCAACACCGCCATCGGCCATCTCAACAAGGGTCTGCATCACGCCCATGGCCGCGACGAAGGCGGTCTGGATGGCAGCGGTATCGGCGCACATGACCAGATGTGGTATGTGGTGCGCGATCTGCTGTTCGGCAAGAATGCCTATCCGATTCCAACCGCGCCCGATAATATCACCCGCCCGGAAGGCATGCGCCTGTTTCCGAAATTGCCGGAACAGCACGAAGCCTTTCTGCTGATCTATATGAATATTCTGATGGTAGAAGTGCGGGCGGAAAAAATGTTTTCATTCTGTTGCAGCCTGTTCCGCGATCCTGATCTGTTCAAGGACCGCCGCGCCGCCGCAGAGGAAGCCGCCGTGCTGGTAGAGCGCATCCGCCAGGACGAAGCCAGCCATGTGGGCTATCTGCGCGCCGTCCTGTCGGAAATGCGTCTGCTGACTTTCAAGCTGAATGATGGCGGCACCATCAAGGGCAGCGACATGCTTGATCCAGTCTGGAAAGGCATGGTCGATTTCCATTCCACCACTGTCTATGACAATAGCCGCAAACTGACCCGCGAAAGCATCATCAAACAATTAATGGCGCTGCCGGATGGTGAGGCGCTGGTGCGCCAGCTGGACGCGCTGGAAACTCCGCTTGCTGCGGCAGCGGAATAGGGGGCTGACACATGGTAAAGCTTGTTTATACACAGGAAGAATTGCTGGCCAGTCATCCGTATGCGGAATATCATATGGCGGCGGGGCACAAACTGCATGGCGGATTTGATCCGGCGGGCAATTACACGCCGCCGCGTTCGCTGCACCGTATTCCCGCCATCAATGCCTGGCGCAGCGAAGTGGAGCGCAAGGGCTGGGATCTGATTGATTGCAGCGCCGATCTGCTGAAGATGGGCAATTACCCGTCGCCGGAACAGCAATGGCTGTTGCTGGAAAACGGCCTTGAACTGACGATGTGGAATTCGCTGACCATTGCGGGCGTGATCGAAGGGCGTGGCGCGCTGCTGGCCAGTTTCCCCGCGCCGGATTTTCAATCGATCATTGTTGAAGATATCAGCTCCATGTGTATCGGCCATCTGAACAAGGGCCTGCTGGTAGCGCATGGCTGGGATGAAGGCGGCAATCCGGCAACCGATATCGGCGCCCATAATAAAATGTGGTTTGCCGCGCGTGATGCGCTGTTTGGCAAGGACGCCTATGGCAGGGCGGAAATTCCCGAAAGCATCGTGCGCCCTGAAACCGGCCGTTTGATGCCGCAACTGCCGCCGGAGCATGAACAATATCTGCTGCTGCTGATGAATCTGACCATGATCGAGGTGCGCGCAGAGGCTGTTTTCCGCTTTAACGAAACGGTGGTAAAAAATCCGGATGCGTTCCGGGCCAATCGTGAAGGCGCCAATCTTGCCGCTGATCTGATCAACCGTATCCGTCTGGATGAAAATATCCATGTGGCTGGCCTGCGCGTGATGCTGTCAGAATTCCGTGAGCTGACGATCAAGACCATGGATGGCGCAACCATGCGCGGCAAGGATCTGTTCGATCCGCTCTGGGGACCGATGATTGCCTACCATACCGGTGAGTCGTTCGAGTTCTCCCGCAATCAGACCCGCGATTCCCTGAAACGCCAGATCATGGCGCTTGAGGGCGGCGAAAAACTGTTTGCCAGGTTTGAATCATTGGAACATCGCGCACTGGCAGCCGAATAAAATTTTCTGGCCTATCATTAACGCCGCGGTTTGATTTCAGTCAAAACCGCGGCGTTGTTTTTTTACTATTGTAGTCAGGAGGATATTGGCATGACTGTAAATGAAGGAGTAAATCCCGTGAAAGGGTTGATGGGTAAAACGGCGTTTATCACCGGCGGCGCCAGCGGCATCGGCTATGGCATGGCGCAGGCTTTCGCACGGGCAGGCATGAACATCATGCTGGCCGATATTGAACAGGCGGCATTGGACAAGGCAGTGGCGGATTTGAATAAAAGCGCCAATGTCCAGGTTTCCGGCGTGCGCTGCGATGTGTCGTTACGGGACGCCATGTTTGAAGCTGCGCAAACAACATTCGATCAGTTCGGAAAAGTACATGTGGTGTGCAACAATGCGGGCATAGGCGCCGGCGGAAAAATGGACCAGGCCACCATCGCCGACTGGGAATGGGTGGTGGGTGTCAACCAGATGGCCATTGTCTATGCCGTGCAGGCGTTTCTGCCGCATATCAAGGCGCATGGCGAAGGCGGGCATTTTGTCACCACCGCCTCCATGGCCGGGATCATTGCGGCGCCCATGGTCGGCGGCCCCTATACCGCCACCAAATTCGCCGCCGTCGGCATGAGCGATGTGCTGCGCGAGGAACTGGCGGGCACGAATATCAGCGCCTCGGTGCTGTGCCCGGGTTTTGTGAACACCAATATCGGCAATGCGCAGCGCAACCGGCCGGATCGTTTCGGCGGCGCGCCCGATCCTTCCAAAATGACGGCGCAGGAAAAGGCCGGACAGGAAATGGTCAATAATTTTCTGAAGGGTGGCCTGGAGCCGCGTATCGTCGGTGAACTGGTTCTGGAAGCGGTGAAAAATGACTGGCAATATATTTTCACCGATCCCAATATGCGCGGCGCGGTTGAACAGCGTTACGCCAAAATCCTTAAGGGTTTTGAGTTGGCGGCGGGCAGCAAGGCGTTGCAGGGGGTCGGGAAATAATCCTGGTACGGATAGTGTTGGACAGTTTGGCTACCGCGCGGGCTTGTGGCTTTTCAGCCAGTCTTTCAATGCCGAATTGACGCGGCTTTGCCAGCCCTCGCCTGTCGCGCGGAACGGCTCCACCACATCGTGCGACAGGCGGATTGTAATGCGTTCCTTGACGCGTGACTTCTGCGGGCCGCGAACGCCAAGTTTTTTCTTGAGCGAGGGGGATAGGATATTAGCGGCGGGTTCGAACCGCGCCATATCTTCCGCAGTCAATTCGCGAACTTCTCCTTCATCGTCAATCAATGGTTTTTTGCGCGCCATAAATTCGTACCTCCTTCGTATTCGCTTTGCGAAAACTGATCACCCTGATTCCGTCTTTCGTCTCGGTAAAACACAGCACATGCAAACGGCCCTCCAGATGGGCAAGGGCGATGTACCGGACTTCTCCATACTGCTTGCGCACATCCTCAAAAATATACGCAGTTGAAAAATCCATTTCGGCGGCCCGGTCAAAGGACAGCCCGCGTTCTCGAATGTTTTTGTCATTTTTAGCGGGGTCATAGCTAATTAACTTACAGCATTATGTATGTACAAAATACTTAAATCAACAGAAATGACCTGATTTTTCAGCCGTCAAAACATGGTGTTGACGGACGGTAATAAGTCCGCAAACGATTGCTACACCCAATTCTCGATGCGCAGGCCGGGGATGTGATCAAATTCCCGGCGGTTGTAGGTGACGGTGATCAGGCCTTCGCTGCGCGCATGGGCGGCGATCAGCATATCGTGCGGCCCCACGGGTGTTCCGGCGCGTTCCAGTTCAGCGCGTATCTGGCCGTAATGTATGGCGGCTTTGGCGGAAAATGGGAGCACATCAAGCCGTGCTGAAAAATGTTCTATCGCTTGCAGGTTCTCCAGGCGCCGGGCCGATTTCTCGGCGCCATACTGCAACTCGCCCAGTGAGATGGCGGATATGCACATTTGCTCCGCCAGTGCATTGAACCGCTCCAGCAATTCGGGCGGATAATTTTTAATCACGTAGATGCAGATATTGGTGTCGAGCATATATTGCAGCATTACAGAGACTCGCGCACCTCTACGGGCGGCTCATCGCGCTCTGTCATAAAATCATCCGTTGCGCGGGGGCCGGCGCGGAACAGATCATCCCAGCGCCGCCCAACCGGGCTGATCACCCGGCTTTGGCCGATGGTGATAATTTCCACCTGATGCACATCGTCGGGAAAGGCAACCTGCTTTGGCAGGCGTACCGCCTGTGACCGGTTATTTTTGAAGATTGTCGAGCGGGTCATGACCACACCTTTTGTATATGCCATACGCATATACATACGCCAGAGCACCCTATATTTCAACCGGAATTTTTAACCCCCAAAAGCATGGCGTTGGCGGGCCGCCTGTGCTTTAATTTCGCATCAATCATAGAAAAGCGGGAGAAGAGCGATGGATGTAGGTTTGGCTTTGGTGTTTCAGGGAACCGATCCAAAAATTTCGGATCAGAAAGTGTATAATGAGGAAATCCGGCTGGGCCTGATGGCCGAGGAGCTGGGCTTTCAGTCAATCTGGGGCGTTGAGCATCACTTCACCAATTACACCATGTGCCCGGATGTGGTGCAGTTTCTGAGCTATTTCGCGGGCAAGAGCGACAAACTGTTACTGGGTTCGATGGTTATCGTGCTGCCCTGGCATGATCCGATGCGCGTCGCCGAAGAAGTGGCGATGCTGGATAATATGTCGAATGGGCGCATGATCCTTGGCATCGGACGTGGCCTGGGCCGGGTTGAATTCGAGGGCTTTGGCCGCGACCAGAATATCAGCCGCGAATATTTCACCGAAAGTGCCCAGATGATTCTGGAAGGTCTGGAATCCGGCACCTGCGAATTTAACGGCAAGCATGTCAAACAGGCCAAGCGCGACATCCGCCCGCGTCCGTTCAAAACCTTCAAGGGCCGCACCTATGCCGCCGCCGTATCGCCGGAAAGCTCGCAGATCATGGCGCGGCTTGGCGTGGGCATTCTGATCATCCCGCAAAAGCCGTGGGAGCATGTGGAAAAAGAACTGGTCGATTACCGCAAGATTTTCCGCGATGTGAATGGCCATGAAGCGCCGCCGCCGATTCTGGGCGGCTGGACCTTCTGCGACAAGGATGCGGGCCGGGCCGAGGAAATGGCGCATAAATATATTGGCGGCTATTACCGCACCGTGATCGAGCATTATGAAATGGCCGGCGATCATCTGAAAGATATCAAGGGCTATGAAAGCTATGCCGGGATGCAGGCGCATGTTTCAAAAAATGTTGACGCCTCCATTGAATTCTTCAAGAGCATCCAGGTCTATGGCACGCCGGAACAATGCTATGAGCGTATCCGGAACTTTACCGCGCGCACGGGCGCGGGCGCCTATAATGGCGTGTTCAGCTATGCCGGAATGCCCTATGCAGACGCCGAGGCCAGTATGCGCCTGTTCGCCAAGGAAGTGATGCCCGAAGTCAAAAAGCTTCCCGGTGCGCCGTTAATGGACCTGCTGCAAGCAGCCGAATAGACGGTGTTAATTTCCATCCCTTCCCCGAATTCGGGGAAGGGATCATGGACATAGATGCGGATTCGCCTGTATGAAGGGCGCATGACGCAGCAAAAAAATCCCCCATCTGACAGAGACGCCAACGGCCAGACCTACAAGGATGCGGGCGTTGATATTGACGCCGGCAACCGCTTTGTCGAGGCGATCAAGCCGCTGGCGCGGGCGACGCGCAGGCGTGGCGCCGATGCGGCGCTGGGCGGGTTCGGCGGCCTGTTCGATCTGAAGGCGGCGGGTTTTACCGATCCCATTCTGGTGGCCGCGACCGACGGGGTGGGCACCAAATTGCGCATCGCCATTGAGCTGGGGCGGCACGACACGATCGGCATCGATCTGGTCGCCATGTGCGTCAATGATCTGGTGGTGCAGGGGGCCGAGCCGCTGTTCTTTCTGGATTATTACGCCACCGGCCAGCTGGATGTGGCGGCGGGCCGTGATATTGTCAGCGGCATTGCGCTGGCCTGCTTTGAGACCGGCTGCGCGCTGATCGGCGGCGAAACGGCGGAAATGCCGGGCATGTACCGCGATGGCGATTATGATCTGGCGGGGTTTGCCGTGGGGGCGGTCGAACGCGGCCAGGCGCTGCCGCGCCAGGATGTGGGGGCCGGAGATATACTCTTAGGAATTGCCTCCAGTGGATTGCATTCAAATGGTTTTTCGCTTGTGCGGCGGCTGGTGGCGCAGGCCGGAATCGGGCTGGATGATCCCGCACCCTTTACCGCCGAACATGATCTGGGCCTGAGCCTGCTGACCCCAACAAAACTGTATGTGAAAAGCTGTCTGGCGGCGATCCGCCAGGGCGGGGTCAAGGCGCTGGCGCATATTACCGGCGGCGGGCTGACTGAAAATATTCCGCGCGTGCTGCCGACAGGCGTGATGGCGGAAGTGGACCTGGCTACATGGCCATTACCGCCGCTCTTCGCCTGGCTGCAACGCACGGGTGGAATTTCTGAAGCCGAAATGCTGAAAACCTTTAATTGCGGTGTGGGCATGGTGGTAGTGGTTGCCAAGGCGGATGCAGAGGCGGTCATGGCGGTGCTGGCCGCCGAAGGCGAAACCGTTTTTCCGATCGGCAGACTGGTGGCGGGAAGCGGCGAAGCCAGGGTTAGCTATCTCGCTCAACTGACTAGGGGTTAGGACCAGATGCGCTCGGCACGGCTCAAAACCGGCGTGTTGATTTCCGGATCGGGAACAAATTTGCAGGCGTTGCTGGATGCCTGCGCCGCGCCCGGATTTCCGGCTGAAATTGTGCTGGTCATTTCCAACCGCGCCGATGCAGGCGGGCTGGAACGGGCAAAACGGGCGGGCGTCGCCACGCAGATTATCCCACATAAAGATTATCCGTCGCGCGAGGCGTTCGACGCCGCCATTGATGTGGCGTTACGGGGCGCGGGGGTGGAATTTGTCTGTCTGGCCGGATTTATGCGCCTGCTGACGCCGGAGTTTGTCAATCAATGGCATAACCGGCTGATTAATGTGCATCCCTCATTATTGCCCGCGTTCAAGGGCATTGACGCGGTGGAGCAGGCGCTGGCGGCGGGGGTTGGCCGCACAGGCTGCACCGTGCATTTTGTGCGTCCGGAAATGGATGCGGGGCCGATCCTGTTACAGGCTGAGGTGCCGGTCAAGGCAGGCGATACAGCCGAAATCCTGCATGACCGCATCCGGCAGGCGGAGCATAAATGCTATCCCGAAGCCTTGCGGCTGATCGCCGCAGGCCGGGTTGCGGTCACAGACGAGACAGCAACCATTTCAAATGCCTAACCGATTATCTCGGTCTGAGCGAAGAAATAGGCGATTTCTTCTGCTGCGGTTTCCGGCGCATCTGATCCATGTACGCAATTGCGTTCAATGCCTTCGCCATAGGTCTTGCGAATAGTACCCTCGGCTGCCTTGGCGGGGTCGGTCGCGCCCATCACTTCACGGTTGCGGGCAATGGCATTTTCGCCCTGTAAAACCTGAACCACCACCGGGCCCGAGGTCATATAGTCACACAATTCTCCAAAAAAGGGGCGCTCCTTATGCACTGCATAGAAGCCCTCAGCCTGGGCGCGTGTCATATGCAGCCGCTTTTGCGCAACGATGCGCAGGCCTGCGCCTTCGAGCATGGCGTTAATCTTGCCCGTCAAATTGCGGGCGGTCGCATCGGGTTTAATAATCGAAAAAGTACGCTGAATGGCCATAATGCTTCCTTTGCACAACCTGAAAACCTAATGCTGGCCTTATAGCCAAGGCAGGTCGGACTTGCAAAGGGAAAGCATCAATTATCCCAGCGGAACCGTGGTTGCCGGCCGGTTAAATGAGTTCGGCATCCATACTTATGGAAAAACGGCTTTCGCCCAGCCCGATCAGCAAATTATCCCGCATGGTTTCAAGACATCTGTCTATGATACGCAGATCGGCATTGGAAACTCCGGCGGTCAGGCTGGCATTCAGACTGTCCATGACCAGTTCCATGCGCGGATAAATTTCGCGCACGCGATCGGTTGCGAAAATACGCCGTACCCGCCGGTCCTGCGAGTCCAGACGGCGCTCGACAAGCCCTTTTTGTTCCAGCTGATCAATGATACAGGCCAGCGGCGCCTTGTGAATGGCCAGGTAATTGGATAGTTCGGTCTGGTTAACACCATCCCCCAGTGCTTTTAACCCAGCAATAACAATCGATTGCGGCCCGGTCATCTCGAGCGAGGACACCACCCCGTCATGCCAGTAGCGCCGCATGAGACGCATTAATTGGTACAGGGTTCCTCCGACATCTGCGCGTACTGAATCCGGCATGCCCACTTCCTCCATCTTATTTTTTTGGTTTGTGGTGAGACAAGCCTACACACCGTTTAGATTAATGCAAATCAATTAAATAGCTAAGCTAACTAATAGCCGATACTTGACCCATTGCTTGCGCACTGCGATATGATGGCTAACGCCTGTGCGCCACTTGGAAGGTCGAACGAGATCTCATGCTTCTCCTGATCGATAATTATGACAGTTTTACCTATAATCTGGTCCATTTCTTAGGAGAGCTGGGTGCCAGTGTGGAGGTCATCCGCAATGATAAAACCACGCCCGAAGCCATTATGGCGGATAAGCCAGCGGGTATTGTGATTTCTCCGGGCCCTTGCGATCCGGATCAGGCGGGCATCTGCCTAGAGCTTATCAAAAAAGTGAACGGGACCATCCCGATCCTGGGCGTATGCCTTGGACATCAATGTATCGGGCAGGCCTATGGCGGCAGGATCGTGCGCGCCAATCCTGTCATGCATGGCAAGGTCAGCACCATATCGCATATTAAATCTGGGCTATTCAATGGCTTGCCTGGTAATTTTCAGGCAACACGTTATCACAGCCTGATTATTGAACGCGCCAGTCTGCCGGAGTGTCTGGAAGTAACCGCACAGACCTCGGATGGCGTGATTATGGGCGTGTCGCATCGCAGCCATCCGGTGCATGGGGTGCAGTTTCATCCCGAAAGCATCGCCTCGCAATATGGTCATGAATTGCTTCGCAATTTCCTGTTGCTGACCGGGGCCAATGTGCCGGAATGGCATCCGGCATGAGTGCGTTCAAGTCATTGCTGGCGCAGGTTGCGACCGGGGCTACGCTTAATCCGGTTCAGGCGGAGCAGGCATTTGAGTGCATCATGTCTGGCGAAGCGACGCCCGCCCAGATGGGGGGCTTTCTGATGGCGTTGCGGGTACGCGGCGAATCGGTGGATGAAATTACCGCGGCTGCCAGGGTGATGCGGGCGAAGGTGCTGCGGGTGGAGGCGCCGTCAGATGCGATTGACACCTGCGGCACTGGGGGCGATGCTTCCGGTACTTTCAATATTTCAACCGGGGCAGCCTTTGTAGTTGCGGCCTGTGGCGTCCCTGTCGCCAAGCATGGCAATCGGGCTTTGTCCTCCAAGACCGGGTCGGCAGAAGTACTCACTGCACTTGGGGTTAACATTGAAACCTCACCTGATATTGTCAGCGAATCTATCCGCACTGCCGGACTTGGTTTTATGATGGCGCCGCGACATCACGGTGCGATGAAACATGTTGGCCCGGCCCGCGTTGAGCTGGGCATCCGCACGATCTTCAATCTGTTAGGGCCCCTGTCCAATCCCGCCGGGGCGCGGCGTCAGTTGATTGGCGTGTTTTCCAAAGAATGGGTGCTGCCGATGGCCCAGGTTCTGGCCAATCTGGGGGCGGAGCGCGCCTGGGTGGTGCATGGATCAGATGGTCTCGACGAATTGACAACGACCGGGCCAAGCTATGTCGCGTCATTGGAAAATGGACAGGTGCGCAGCTTTGAAATCACCCCAGCCGACGCGGGACTTGAGCTGGCACTGCCGGTAGATTTGCTGGGTGGTGACAGTGAAAGCAATGCCAATGCGATTCGCGATCTGCTGGCCGGGCAAAAAAACGCCTATCGGGATATTGTATTGCTGAATGCGGCGGCGGCGTTGATTGTAGCAGGCAAGGCGTCAGACCTGAAAGCAGGGATGCAACTTGGCGCAACCGCTATTGACAGCGGGGCGGCTGAACTGGTGCTGCACCGCCTGATCGCGGTGTCAAATGGCCGGGCGCTGCCATGAGTGATATTCTAAGCCGCATTGGTGACTATAAGCTTCGGGAAATTGCCGCCGCCAAACAGGCCGTGCCGCAGACGCAGATAGAAAAAATGGCCCGGGAGGCCCCCGCGACGCGGGGTTTCATGCAGGCCCTGGCGGCCAAAATAGCCGGGGGCGAATATGGGCTGATCGCTGAAATTAAAAAGGCCAGCCCCTCCAAGGGGCTGATCCGTGCGGACTTTGAACCGGCCACGCTGGCGCGGGCCTATGAAGCGGGGGGCGCGGCATGCCTTTCCGTGCTGACGGATACTCCTTCCTTTCAGGGCGCACCGGAATATCTGAGCCAGGCGCGGCAGGCCGTAACGCTGCCGGTGCTGCGCAAGGATTTTATGTATGACCCCTATCAGGTCATCGAGGCGCGCGCCTGGGGGGCGGATTGTATTCTGATCATTATGGCGGCGGTTTCTGACGCGCAGGCGTCGGAACTGGAAAGTGCGGCCCGGCACTGGAATATGGATGTGCTTCTGGAAGTGCATGATGGGGATGAACTTGATCGCGCGCTCAGACTGTCCAGCAGGCTGATCGGTATAAATAACCGCAATCTGAAAACTTTTGACACCAGCATTGAAACCACCATTGCCCTGCAAAAACTGATGCCGCCGGGCTATCTGGTGGTCAGTGAGAGCGGACTGGCGTCTTCGGCGGACCTGGCGCGTTGCGCGTCGGCGGGGGTGAAATGCTTTCTGGTCGGGGAAAGTCTGATGCGGCAGCATGATGTTACCGCTGCCACGCGCGCCCTGCTGGCGAAGGCTGGATAGCCATGCGGGAAAAACGCCTGACACATTTTGATGAAACGGGCCAGGCGGCGATGGTCGATGTTTCAGGCAAGGCCGAGACAGAGCGGGTGGCTGTTGCGCGCAGCTATGTCACCATGCAGCCTGCCACCCTGAAACTGATCCTTGAGGGCGGCGCCGCAAAGGGTGATGTGCTGGGCGTGGCGCGGCTGGCGGGGATCATGGCGGCGAAACGCACATCCGATCTGATTCCGCTCTGTCATCCGCTGGCGTTAAGCCAGGTGACAGTGGATCTTGTTGCGCTGCCGGACAAACACCAGATCGAAATCACCGCGACCGCGAAATTGACCGGGCGTACCGGCGTGGAAATGGAGGCGCTGACTGCGGCATCCATCGCTGCACTGACCGTCTATGACATGTGCAAGGCGGCTGACAAAGGCATGGTCATTGGGCCGACCTATCTCAAACATAAGTCCGGCGGCAAGTCGGGCGATTATGACGCCCCCTGAATCATGGCGGCGCAACCCCTCATCCCGGTTGAAGAGGCGCTGGCGCGAATCACCGGCGCCCTGGCCCCGGTTGGCCTTGAATATGTGAATATCGCCAGCGCGCATGGCCGGGTGCTGGCGCAGGATGTGGTGTCCAACCGTACTCAGCCGCCCTTTGCCGTATCGGCCATGGATGGATATGCCGTACGCGCCGCTGACGTGTTGCAAGTTCCGGTCAGACTGGCTGTTACAGGCCAGGCGCCGGCGGGGGGCGCGTTTGCGGGCATCGTTGAGGCCGGGCAGGCCGTGCGCATCTTTACCGGCGCACCGGTGCCGCAGGGCGCGGACACGATCATCATTCAGGAGAATACCGAAGCGGCGGGCGCGCAGGTGCTGGTCACGCAGCCAGCGGCCGCAGGAAAACATATCCGCGCCGAGGGGCTGGATTTCAGGGCAGGGGATGTGATGCTGCGGGCGGGCAGGCGGCTGGGCGCACGTGATGTGGCGCTTGCCGCCGCCATGAACGTGCCCTGGCTTGCGGTGCGGCGGCGGCCACGCATTGCGCTATTGTCTACCGGGGATGAGCTGGTGCGTCCCGGCGAGCGCGCCGGCCCGCAGCAGATTATCAGTTCCAATGCGCTGGGCCTGGCGGCGATGATCACGGCCTGTGGCGGCGAAGCCATTGATCTGGGCATTGCTGCGGATAATCGCGAAGAGCTGCTGAGCCTGGCGCGCGGGGCACGCGGCGCGGATATGCTGATTACGCTTGGCGGCGCATCGGTCGGCGATCATGATCTGGTGCAAAGCGTGCTGGGCGAAGCAGGCCTGAAAGTCGATTTCTGGAAAGTCGCCATGCGCCCCGGCAAGCCGCTGATCTTCGGCCATTTGGACAAAGTACCGATGCTGGGCCTGCCGGGCAATCCGGTGTCGGCGATGGTGTGCGGCCTGCTGTTCGTGCGGCCAGCGATTGCGGCGCTGCTGGGGCAAGCCGGTGGCGGCGATCATACGCGCGCGGCCATTCTTGGTTCGGACATGGCGCCAAACGACAACCGCCAGGATTATGTCCGCGCGCGTCTTTCTGTTGATGGTGTCGCCACGCCGTTCGCCGTGCAGGACAGCGCCATGCTGTCAAGCCTCGCGCAAGCCGGATGCCTGATCATCCGTCCACCTCATGCCCCCGCCGGGAAGGCGGGCGATGCGGTGCAGGTGCTGCCGCTGGAGGGGGTTTAGATGCGGGAGACATCATTCAATCCCGCTCATCCATACTGGGATATCGCGCTGGCCGTGCAGGACGCGCCAGACATCGATATGATCATTTTGTTCGATATAGAATACGAGATAGGGAAAGCGTTTGAGCGGCCAGCAGCGAAGGCCCTGTAAATCCAGTGCATGTGCATAGTGAGGCAATCCCGTAGCCGGGTGCCGTGATATATGAGTATAGGCCCGCTCAAGAGCATCGATAAACTTAAGGGCGATCTGATCGCCGCCTTCGCTCAGATAAAAATCAATGGCCGCATTAACATCCTGGTAGGCGGCGCTGCGCGGGATAATTGGTTTGGATTTCACTTTCGCGGGGGGCGTTTTACGCGCGCGCGTAATCCATCAAAATAGACCCCACTTACAGGCGCACCGGGAGAGGAGGCCGCTCCGTCCAGCAGCAGGGAACGTAACCGCTGCCTTTCCTGTTCCTTTCGGATCAATTCACGCACATATTCACTGCTGGTGCTGTAACCACGCTGCGCCACTTGCTCATCAACAAAGTCTTTGAGCGGTTCTGGCAGCGAGATGTTCATGGTTGTCATAATTGTAAGCTAGGCGTTTTGGCAAAATTTGGCAAGATTTTAATCCAAGACGGGTTGGCTAACTCATCAACAGCTTCCCCCTTAGCCACCCCCTCCTATCACCC
>Ga0209867_1000029_pt1 | contig 61218 bp, 63 predicted proteins | sample GWRWmT4_4Nov14_FD_187197 | JGI IMG/M metagenome (GOLD analysis project Ga0209867, IMG submission 187197) | Sand microcosm microbial communities from a hyporheic zone in Columbia River, Washington, USA - GW-RW T4_4-Nov-14 (SPAdes) (version 2) | ecosystem: Engineered > Artificial ecosystem > Sand...
CCTCTGTCGCAGGGTGAGAGCGCCGGGGCATTGTCAGTCCCTGGCGTGCAGGGCGGATGCCGATAAAGGGTGAGAAATCACTTTGTGCCGGTTCGACTTAAAATTATCCTGCCATAAATATAAACTGTCCCGATTAACACGCATCAGGTAATTAATAATTAGTTGCAACTATCCGGGTATAATGATTTTGTCATCTTGATAGTTGGCCAAGTATAAAGGGCGCAATGCCTACAGCACTACCAGAACAGGGGATAAGAGAGACTGCGCCGCAAATGGCGCCGCGTCTGTCGCTGCGCCATGTTTCGCACCGCTATCACCGGGTGTGGGCGGTTGAGGATGTGTCCCTCGACATTGCGGCGGGGGAATTTGTCTGTCTGTTGGGGCCATCGGGCTGCGGGAAATCCACATTACTGCGTATCATTGCCGGGCTGGTGCGGCAGACAAGCGGTCAGGTGTTTATTGATGGGTTGGAGGTTGCGGGGGAATCTGGCTTTGTAGCGCCGGAAAACCGCAGTGTCGGGCTGATGTTTCAGGACTATGCGCTGTTTCCGCATCTGGATGTGCTGCACAATGTGGCTTTCGGACTGTCGGCGATGCCCCGCGCCGCGCGCCATGACGCGGCCCTGGCGGCGCTGGAAGCGGTGGGCATGGCCCGCTATGCGCAGTCTTTTCCGCACACGCTTTCCGGGGGTGAGCAGCAACGGGTAGCGCTGGCGCGCGCCATGGCGCCGCGCCCGAAAATCATGCTGATGGATGAACCATTTTCCGGTCTGGACCGCCGCCTGCGCGATGAGGTGCGCGAACAGACCGTCGCTATTCTGGCGCAAAGCGGCGCCGCCACGGTGATGGTGACCCATGACCCGGAAGAAGCCATGCTGCTGGCCGACCGCATTGCCCTGATGCGTAAGGGGCGGCTGGTGCAGACCGGAACGCCGGACGCGCTGTATTTCAGCCCTGTTGACGCTGAAACAGCAGAGTTTTTCAGCAGTTTTAACCGGCTGCACGGGCTGGTTGTTGACGGACGCATCGCAACACTGTTTGGCGATGTTGCCGCAAACGGACTATCCGAGGGGGCAGGGGTCGAAGTACTGATCCGTCCCGAACAGCTACGATTTGGCCCTGTAGGTGCGGCGGCTAACCAGGCCAGCGCAACAGTCCTGCGCGCGACCCCACAAGGTCAGGACAGGCTGCTGGAATTGAAACTGGCCGATGGCACGCGCATGCACGCCCGGGCGCCACTCGTGTCGAGTCCCCCCGCTGGCGCGCAGATTGCCATCAGTTTCGATGCGGCTGCGGCGCTGATATTCCCATGCCGCTGCGGCCGCGAGGGAAGCCCGGACGCGCATCCCTGATTCCGTTTCATTGCGTTGCAGCACGGATTCTGACACACTGCGCGCAAGCGCGATAATTTTTGGGTATGCCCATGCAGCAACCTCGGTCCGTCACCCCGGATTTATTCCGGGGTCCACCAGCCTTCGCCAGAAGGCTGGCTTCGGCGTGGCAAGTGTGTCACACGCAAAGGACCGAGTTTGGAACACTGGACCCCGCAACAAGTGCGGGGTGACACTGTGGCTGGTATGGTCCACCGTTAACCCGTCGCGCTTTTGTCTTTGGGCTGCTGTTTATTAACCGGGAGTGGTTTCGCAAAATGTTGAGCATGTGGCACATACTGATCGTTGCCTTGCTGGTCGTGCTGCTGTTTGGGCGCGGCAAGATTTCTGATCTGATGGGAGATGTCGCCAAGGGCATCAAAAGTTTCCGTCAGGGAATGTCGGATGATGACGCTCCGCCGCAGATCAAGCAAGATAATGACGCACCCAAAAGCTGACCGCCATGCTTGATGTAGGCTGGCAGGAACTTCTGGTGATCGCGGTGGTGGCGATAATTGTTGTGGGCCCGCGGGAACTGCCGCAATTAATGCGCACTGTGGGCCGCTGGCTGGGCAAGGCGCGGCGTATGGCGCGCGAATTTCAGTATAATATCGAAGAGATCGGACGCGAGGCGGAACTTGACGGATTGCGCAGGGATATTGACAGTTTCAGACAGCCTTTGGACCCGTTTCGCATTGATGGCAAACCTGCCGATCCGGTTGCGCCTGTGCAATTGGAACAGGATGTCCCGCCCGCGCCACGGCCCTGACCGGGGCGTAGGGGCATGAGCCAGGACGAGATCGATGCCAGCAGCGCGCCGCTGCTTGATCATTTGATTGAATTGCGGTCACGCCTGATCAAATCAATGGTGTATTTCACGATTGCGTTCGGTGTCTGTTATTATTTTTCCGAAGAAATTTACGCCTTTCTGGTGCAGCCCTATGCCGACGCGACAGCAGGCGGCAATAAACGGCTGATCGCCACGGCCCTGCAGGAAATATTTTTCACCTATGTCAAGGTCGCCATGTTTGCGGCGCTGTGCATTTCATTTCCGTTTATTGCCGTGCAGATATACGCCTTTGTGGCGCCGGGCCTGTACAAGGATGAGAAGCGCGCCTTCATGCCTTTTCTGGCGGCGACGCCGGTGCTGTTTATAATGGGGGCGGCGCTGGTTTATTATATCGTCATGCCATTGGCGCTGAATTTCTTTCTCGGCTTTGAACGGGGCGCGGGCGGGCTGGGAATGCCCATTCAGTTTGAGGCAAAAGTGGATGAGTATCTTGGCCTGGTGATGACGTTTATTTTCGCCTTTGGCCTGTGCTTTCAATTGCCGGTGCTGCTGACGCTGCTGGGCCGGGTGGGCATCCTCAGCAGTACGGCGCTGCGCGAAAAGCGGCGCTATGCCATTGTCGGTGTTTTTGCGGTGGCCGCGGTTCTGACGCCGCCGGATCCGATCAGCCAGATTACCCTCGCGGTGCCGATCCTGCTGCTATATGAGATTTCGATCTTTCTGGTGCAATTGATTGAGCGTAAAAGAGTCGAATCACAGGCCGAATAAGACGAATCGCCACAGGACTGGTTTTAAGCAATGCACGATCTGAAATTTATCCGCGAGCACCCGGAACAGTTTGACGCGGGGTTGCAGTCGCGCGGGCTGGCCCCGATGTCCGGCGAAGTGCTGCGGCTGGATGCGCAACGCCGCGCCTTCGTTACGCAACTTCAGGAATTGCAGAAGGCGCGCAATGACGCCTCAAAGCAGATTGGCGCGGCCAAGGGCAAGGGCGATGATACGGCGGCCCAAACCCTGATTGATGCGGTGGCGGACCTTAAACAGCGCCTGCAGGATGGCGAAGTGCGCGAGCGGGAAATTCAGGCGGAGCTGGACACGTTGCTGAGCGGTATTCCAAATTTGCCGCTGACGGATGTGCCGCATGGCGCAGATGAAAAATCCAACAGGGAAGTGCGCCGTCATGGCGCGCCGTCGCAATTTTCCTTCGCGCCAAAGGAGCATTTTGACCTGGGTGAGGGGCTGGGCCTGATGGATTTCGAGACGGCCGCCAGACTTTCCGGTGCGCGTTTCGTGGTGCTGAAAGGCGTGCTTGCGAAGCTGGAACGCGCGCTGGCAGCCTTCATGCTTGATCTGCATACAGAGCATTATGGATATACCGAAATTGCGCCGCCTTTGATGGTGCGTGATAATGCGATGTTCGGCACGGCGCAATTGCCGAAATTTGCCGACGACCAGTTTCGCACGACCAATGACATGTGGCTGATCCCCACCGCCGAAGTGCCGCTGACAAATCTGGTGCGTGAAAGCATTTTGAGCGAAGCGGATTTACCGCTGCGCTTTACCGCGTTCACGCCATGCTTTCGCGCCGAGGCGGGGGCGGCGGGGCGTGACACACGCGGCCTGATCCGCATGCATCAGTTCGCCAAGGTGGAAATGGTCAGCATCGTTACGCCGGAACAGGCCGATACCGAGCATGAACGCATGACCGCCTGTGCGGAGGAAGTGCTGAAACGCCTGGGGCTGCATTACCGGGTGATGCTGTTATGCACCGGCGATATGGGATTTGCTGCGCGCAAGACCTATGATCTTGAAGTCTGGCTGCCGGGGCAGAATGCGTTCCGGGAGATTTCAAGCTGCTCGCAATGCGGGGATTTTCAGGCGCGCCGGATGCAGGCGCGCTACCGCCCCAAAGATGACAAAAACCTGCTTTATGTTCATACATTGAATGGTTCCGGCCTTGCCGTGGGGCGGACGATGGTGGCGATACTGGAAAATTATCAGCAGGCGGATGGTTCTATTGTGGTGCCGGATGTGCTGCGTCCCTATATGGGCGGCATGGAAGTGATTAAATAACATGGCGAAAGCAGCGAGCCCGGCCGCCAAAACTCAACCGCGTATCCTGCTGTCGAATGACGACGGCATCAATGCGCCTGGGCTGAAATGCCTGGAACGCATTGCCCGGCAATTGACCGATGATATCTGGATTGTGGCGCCCGAAACCGAACAGAGCGGCGCGTCGCATTCGCTGACTTTGCACCACCCGTTACGCCTGCGGCAAATCAGCAAACGGAAATTTGCGGTTGCCGGGACGCCCACGGATTGCGTGGTGCTGGCGATTGCTGAGATCATGAAGGACGGTTTGCCTGATCTGCTGTTATCGGGCGTGAACCGGGGCGCCAATATCGCCGATGATGTGACCTATTCCGGCACTATTGCCGCGGCGATGGAAGGTACGGTGCTGGGTGTACCCAGTATTGCGCTTAGCCAGACCTGGGGGTTCACAGATTCGCCGGTGGTCAAATGGACGACGGCCGAGCATCATGCGCCGCCGATCATCCGTAAGCTGATGCAAACAGGCTGGCCCAGGGACGTGCTGATCAATGTCAATTTTCCTGATGAAGAGGCCGCAAAAAAACTGAAAGTGGAAATCACCAGCCAGGGGCGGCGCGATCAGTCGCTGCTGGAAATGGACAAGCGGGTGGACCGCCGCGGCATTCCCTATTACTGGACCGGGTTTCAGCGCGTGCGCAGCAATCCGGCACAGGGTTCGGATCTGCATGCGATCTATGCGGGCAATATTTCGGTGACGCCGCTGCATCTGGATTTGACGCATGATCCTACGCTGCGGTCGCTGCGCAAAGTGTTTTCGGGCTAAATTCCGGAAAGGATGTTCCCCATGCGCAATCTGGAACAGGAAAAGATAAAACTGATCATGGAGTTGCGCCGTCAGGGCATAACCAGCCGTTCCGTGCTTGTGGCGATTGAACGCACCCCGCGTGAGATATTTGTGCCCGAAGCCCTGCGTGGCCGTTCATACGAAAATATCGCGCTGCCGATTGGCCAGGGCCAGACCATCAGTCAGCCTTATATTGTCGGCTTCATGAGCCAGGAGCTGAAACTTAACAAGCGCATGGTGGTGCTGGAGGTCGGCACAGGTTCTGGCTATCAGGCGGCGGTGCTGGCGCGTTTGTGCCGCAGGGTCTATACGATTGAGCGGCATCGTGCGCTGCTGCAAAATGCCGAGACCTGCTTCGCGCAGCTTGGGCTGCACACGATCTCAACACGCCTCGGCGATGGCTATAAAGGCTGGCCTGAACAGGCCCCGTTTGAGCGCATTCTGGTAACAGCGGCGGCGCAGGAACCGCCGCCCTTGCTGCTGGAACAGCTGGCCGTGGGCGGGTTTATGCTGATCCCGATTGGTCCAACCTATGATACGCAAAACATTGTGCGCATTACCCGAAGCGAATCCGGCTATGATACGGAAGAATTACTGCCTGTGCGTTTCGTGCCGATGGTGCCTGGGATTGCGATTGAGGGCCAGGCCGAACGGCCGGGATAGGCGCTGGCGGCGCGTGCGGAATGGCATCGCGAACGAAATGGCAAGGCGAGTGGAATGGCAAAGCGAGTGGAATGCATATGCCCCGCTTTCTTGTAAATATTTTTCTGTTGGTGGCGCTTATGCCGGTTATCGGGGCGTGCGCCCCGCGTAGCACGCCTGCGCCGCTGGAAATAGGGGGCGCATCGCAGCCGCCGGTCCCCGCATATCCTTCCGGTGCGGGGGACCGGGGCGGCATTGTGGTAAAGCCGGGCGATACGCTGTTCGCCATTTCCAGATATCATCAGACCGCGCTGGACGCGCTCATTGCCGCCAATGATCTGACGCCACCCTATATTATCCGTCCAGGTCAGGTTTTACGGCTGCCGGATGCTTCTGCGGCGCCGGTGATGATGGCGGCAAAACCGCAGATAGTGTCAAAAGCGCTGACGCCGCCCGTTTCAAGCCGCAGACAGGATGCGCCGGGTAAAAAACCGGCTGGCGGGGGCGGACAAAATATCCCGGTCAGCATACCGCCCGGTCATGTGGAAAATCCGGTGACGGCCGAATCCGGGGATCTGTTGCAGGATTCAGGCGAAGATCAAACCAGCGGCATCCTGGAAATGGATGAGAAAATTCCACTAGTTCCGAGGGCTGCGCCGGACCGCAAGACCATAAAGGCGGAAACTGTGACGGCGCCTATTGCAAAACCCGTTACTGCATCTGTTGCCGCAGTCTCTCCGGCGGCGCGGCAGATGCGTTTTCTGTGGCCGGCCAAAGGCCCGATTCTTTCGGATTTTGGGCCCAAGCAGAATGGATTGCATAATGACGGCATTAATATCGCCATGCCGCCAAATGGCCCGGTGCGTGCAGCCGGCAGCGGAACTGTGTCCTATGCGGGGAATGGCCTGCGCGGCTATGGTAATCTGATATTGATCCGGCATCAGGATGGCTGGGTGACAGCCTATGCCCATAATTCAGAATTGCTGGTGAAAAAAGGCGACACTGTCGAGCGGGGGCAACAGATCGCCCGCGCGGGGCGCAGCGGCGGCGTTGCGCAGGACCAGCTACATTTCGAAGTGCGCCACGGCGCCAAGGCGGTCAATCCAAAACCCTTGCTGGTGGGGCGTTAGCGTAATTCCAATTCAGGTTTGATCGAGTTTCCGCCCAAGCCTGCCTGCCAGATGCTGGATATATTGCGAGGCCACGCGGCCGGAACGCGCACCACGGGTGGCGGCCCATTCTATTGCTTCGGCGCGCCATTCCGCCTCCGGCGCGGGCAGCCTGTAATGGGCGACATAGCCCGCTATCATCTCCAGATAATCCTGCTGGCTGCATGCATGAAAACCCAGCCATAACCCGAATCGGTCCGACAGGGATACTTTCTCCTCAACCGCTTCCGAGGGATTGATGGCGGTTGAACGCTCATTATCCACCATATCGCGCGGCATCAGATGGCGCCGGTTGGAAGTGGCGTAAAACAGCACCGTGCCTGGCCGCCCTTCGATCCCGCCTTCCAGAACCGCCTTCAGCGATTTATAGCTGGTGTCAGCGGCGTCGAACGACAAATCATCACAGAATAACAGGCACTGCCGGGGTGATTCTCGCAGGCGCCCCATCAGGACCGGCAGACTGTCGATTTCTTCACGGTGAATTTCGATCAGGGCCAGCGCGCCCGGATTTTCAAGATTAACATGTGCGTGTACCGCCTTGACCAGAGAGCTTTTTCCCATGCCGCGCGCGCCCCATAAAAGGGTATTATTGGCCGGCAGGCCAAGTGCAAAGCGGCGGGTATTTTCCAATAGCAGATCGCGCACATGATCAATGCCGCGCAGCAGTTCAAGCGGCACCCGGCTGATCCGGGGCACCGGCTCAAGCCGTTCGCCGCTGGCGTGCCAGACAAAGCCATCGGCCTCCGACAGAGCGGGGGCAGGGGGGCTTGGCGGGCTTAGCCGTTCCAGCGCCTCGGCAATGCGCAACAGGACAGGGGCAATATTTTCAGATGTCATGCAGGTCCACAAAATAATCGGGTTTGTGCGCTGAACATGATGACAAGATGACGCGGCGGTCAACCGGTAGTTTGCAAGTTGGTTCAGGATCGGTATAGTCCGCCGCGTTGCTTTAAGGAGCCCAAAATGATTATCAGTCCAGCCTATGCCCAAGCTGCGGGTGGCGCCGCGTCGCTCTTCGAGGGGCTGATACCGCTCATCCTGATCGGTGTCATCTTCTACTTTTTCATGATTCGCCCGCAGCAGAAACGCATGAAGGAACATAAGGCGATGATTGCGGCGGTGCGCCGGGGCGATACCGTGGTCACAGCGGGGGGCCTGGTCGGCAAGGTTACCAAAGTTCAGGAAGATGGGGAAATATTGGTGGAAATTGCCGATGGCGTCCGGGTCCGCGTAATTACCAGCACGCTGGCAAATGTACGCGCCAAGGGTGATCCCGTCAGTACTGAAACCAAATGATCAGGCATAATTAGGATTACAAGATGCTGCATTTCGCGCGCTGGAAAATAGCGGTTATCTTCATCCTGTTAGCTGGCTGCTTGGTCATTGCAGCCCCCAATCTGTTGAGCAGCGAGACATTGGCGCGCCTGCCGGACTGGATGCCCAAACAACAGATCAATCTCGGCCTGGACTTGCAGGGCGGATCGCATCTGCTGCTGGAGGTGGACGTAAAGGCAGTGACGCAGGAACGCCTGCAATCGCTGACGGAAGAAGTGCGCGCGGCCCTGCGCAAGGAACGTATCGGCTATAAAAAACTCGGCGTGCGTGATGGAGTCCTTAATGTAGAGGTGCGCGAGTCCGGGCAATTCGACAGTGCGCTGGCCCGCATCAAGGAATTGAATGCCGGCGGGGTGGCCGTACTGGGAATAATCGGCGGCGAGACCCCGGAACTGGAAATCAATTCTCCCGCGCCCGATCTGATTGAGGTGCGCTTAAGCGAGGATGCGCTGATCCGGCGGCGCACTTCCGCCGTGCAGCAATCCATCGAAATTGTCCGCCGCCGCATCGACGAACTGGGAAACCGCGAAGCCACCATTCAGCGGCAGGGTGAAGACCGTATTCTGGTGCAGGTGCCGGGGCTTGATAATCCCGAACGGCTGAAAGAATTGCTCGGAAAAACCGCCAAGCTCAGTTTCCGGCTGCTGGACCTGACGGTTTCTGCGGCTGAGGCCAAAGCCGGGCGCGTGCCGATCGGTTCGGACATTCTGCCATCGGATGAACCAGGCTCGCCCGAATTTGTCGTGCGCAAGCAGATCATGGTCAGCGGCGAAAACCTGGTCGATGCGCAGCCTTCAACCGATAGCCAGACCAGCGAGCCGGTCGTGAATTTTCGCTTTGACACCATCGGCGGCAAGCGCTTTGCGGAGGTGACCAAGGCCAATATCGGCAAGCCATTCGCCATTGTTCTGGATGGGCGGGTGGTCAGCGCCCCGGTTATCCGGTCCGCCATTCTGGGCGGTTCGGGACAGATCAGCGGCAGCTTCACCTTCCAGGAGGCCAATGATCTGGCGATTCTGTTGCGTGCGGGCGCGCTGCCGGCCCCATTACTGATCATCGAGGAACGCACGGTGGGTGCGGAACTGGGGGCCGACTCGATACGCGATGGGCGCGTTGCGGCGATGATCGGTTTCGTGGCCGTGGCCATTTATATGGTGCTGAGCTATGGCCTGTTTGGAATGTTTGCCAATATTTCGCTGGTGATGAATGTCCTTCTGATCAGCGCCGCGCTGACGGTGCTGCAATCAACCCTGACATTGCCCGGCATTGCGGGCATCGTTCTGACCATGGGCATGGCGGTGGACGCCAATGTGCTGATTTATGAACGTATTCGCGAAGAACTGGGTAACGGGAAAACGCCGATCAGCGCCGTTCAGGCGGGCTTTGATCGCGCTTACAGCACCATTCTGGATGCGAATATCACGACCTTCATCGCCACTGCGATCATGTTTCAGGTCGGCTCCGGGCCCGTGCGCGGCTTTGCTGTCACGCTGATGATCGGGGTGGTGACCTCTGTCTATACCGCTGTTACGGTGACCCGGTTCATTATCACACAATATTTGCGCCGCCGCAGACCCAGCCAGATCAGTGTGTAGCACTGACCGGCCCTAAGAAAGAAAGACCCGAATGTTCCGGCTGAAACTCGTCCCGGCAAACACCAATATTCCATTCATCGGCATGCGGAATATCACCTTTGCCCTCTCCGGCGCGCTGACCCTTGCGTCCATTGTGCTGTATCTCACGGCCGGCCTGAATTATGGCATTGATTTTCGCGGCGGCACGATGATCGAAATCGGCACTGAGGCCGCCACCGATGTGGCGCGTGTGCGCACCATCGTTTCAGGCCTGGGACTGGGAGATGTGCAGGCGCAGACTTTCGGCAGCGACAATGCCGTATTGATCCGTCTTGAGCAAAGCGCGGACGGGCAGCAGCAGCAGGCTGTTGCGGATGTCAAGGCGGCGCTGGACAAGGAATATGGCGCGCCGGTCAGCTATCGCCGCATAGAAGTGGTCGGGCCTAAAGTCAGCAGCGATCTGGTCAATGCCGGTATATTGGCCGTGCTGCTGGCGGTGGCGGCCATGCTGATTTATGTCTGGTTCCGGTTTGAATGGCAGTTTGGTGTCGGCTCTGTGATCGCCCTGGTGCATGATGTCGCCATGACCATAGGAATTTTTTCATTGCTGCAACTGGAATTTAATCTGGCGATTATCGCCGCCATTCTGACTATCGTGGGTTATTCCATGAATGATACGGTTGTGGTCTATGACCGGGTGCGTGAAAATCTGCGCAAATACAAAAAAATGCCTCTGGAAGAATTGCTTAATCTGGCGATCAATGAGACGCTCAGCCGCACGACGATGACATCCTTCACCACGCTGCTTGCGCTGATCGTGATGTTCATTTTTGGAGGAGAAGTTATTCGCGGATTTACCTTCGCAATGATCTGGGGAATTTTTATCGGAACCTATTCGTCCATATTTGTCGCGGCGCCGTTTCTTATGCTTGTCGGCGTCAAACGCGACTGGTCCGGAAACAGTGCCGTTGGCGAGAAAAATTGACGGCTGCGCCTACGAAAATGTGTATTTACACAATAAAATTTTTTAGAGGATGCAACTGCTTAGGCTACAATTCGGATCAGATGTGTTTTTTTTAGTTGAACATCTGTTCGAAAATCTGTTCAATTCCGTATAAGAGATTTTTAGCGGCTGAGGCAGCGGGTCTGTAAAGACAGGGCGCAGACACAGCAAGCCTAATTATCAACCGGGGGGTCATTCCGGAGTACATCAGCAGGGAGGAAAGTCCATTGGCTAACATTACTGAAAAGAGTGAAAAACTGGGGGGCTTCGAGCTTTCTATTGTCCGCGGGGGGTCAGGCAAGCCATTGCTAATGCTGCATGACGAACTGGGTTACCCCGGCTGGATGGGATGGAACGAGGCGCTTGCGGGCGATCGTCAATTCATCATTCCGCGCCAGCCTGGTTTCGATAAATCTCCGCGTATCGACTGGATTCGCAGCTACCGGGATCTGGGCGGATATTATGCGCGGGTTCTGCGCGAACTGAAACTGGACAAGATTGACGTGGTTGCATTTTCCGCCGGCGCTTTCATTGCCGCTGAAATGGCCGCGTCCGATCCTGATATTTTTGGTCACATGGCGCTGGTTGGCCCCATGGGGCTGAGGCCGACCGAAGGCGTGATTGCCGACTTTATCGCGATGTCGATGCGTACGCATCTGCGCGCGACGGTGGCCGATCCGTTTGAGACGCCGGAGTTCCTGAAAATTTACGGTGGCGAGATGACGCCGGAGCAGTTCGAAAATTTTGAGGATGCGCGCGCCGAAACCGCCCGTATCGGATGGGAACCCTTTATGTTCAATCCAAGCCTGCCCCATCTGCTGCAAGGCGTGACGGGGATCAAGACCCTTCTGGTGTGGGGGACCAAGGATAATTTTACCCCGCGCGGATGTGTCGAGGCCTATCAAAAGGCAATTCCAAGCGCTAAGCTGGTTGAAATCAAGGGTGCGGGTCACCGGCCGGAGATTGAAAAACCGGCGGAGTTCGTCGCTGCACTGAAACAATTCCTGGCCAGCTAATCCGCGGAGTTAGAATCCCGGACCGGCTTTACGTCACACGAGACAGAGGAAAATGACATGAAAATAGCTTACTTCACCGAACGTCCCTATCGCTGGGTCAATGAAGATGTCGTGCTGAAAAACAAGGCGTTCTTTGCAGTGCCGAACACGCATTTTGACCGCAAGAAAGGCTCGGATGATTATAACCATTATCTGGACGAAGCCTGTTACGCGGAAGAGCAGGGCTTTGACGCCGTCTGCCTGAACGAGCATCACGGCAATCCGTTCTGCATGGGCAATGTGCTCAATGTTGAGGCGGCGATTCTGGCCCGCATCACCAAGAAGGTGAAAATCGTTCTGATCGGCAATCCGCTGCCGGTGATCAAGCATCCGCTGCGTATGGCGGAAGAGCTGGCTGAAATCGACCTGATCTCACGCGGCCGTCTGGTAACAGGCTGGGTGCGCGGCGCAGGCTCTGAGCAATATTTCAACAATGCCAACCCCGCCTATAACCGTGAAATGTTCAATGAAGCGCATGACTTCATCATCCAGGCCTGGACCAAGCCCGGCCCGTGGCGCTATGAAGGCAAGCATTTCCATTTCCGTCATGTGAATCCCTGGGCGCTGCCATATCAGGAACCGCACCCGCAAATGTGGATCCCCGGTGTGCTCAGCCCGGAAACGGTGCTGTGGTGCGCCGACCATGCCTATCCCTATATTGGTCTGGGTACGTCGCTTGGGCCTACGTGTGATCTGTGGGATTTTTATGCGGAACAGGCCGCCCAGAATGGTTATCAGGCGGGGCCGGAAAATTTCGGCTATCTGGTGCCCACCTTCCTGGCGGATACCGAAGAAAAGGCGCAGGAACTTGGCCGTGGCTTTGTTTATGGCGGCGGGCAAAATGCCTTTTCGGCGCCGCAATATACGCTGCCGCCAGGGTATAATTCCAAGGGCGCAATCCGCAATCTGGCCAAACAGCCGGGCGGCAGCTGGCTTGGCATCAACCGTGAAAAGATGGGCGGCGGCGATGATGGCCCGGCGAAGGAAACCAATTTCGATGACGTGCGTCAGAAACTCATCAAAGGTTTCGAAAAGGGCCAGCGCAATCTGCAACTGCTGATTGGCACGCCAAAATCAGTGATCCCCAAAATCAAGCAGATCATGGATGTGATCCGCCCCGGCACCTTCACCTTCTTTGCGGTGCAGGGCCCAGTCAGCAATGAAGACCGTATGCGGTGCATCCAGTTGCTGGGTGAACATGTCATCCCGGAAGTGCGTGAATATGCCAAAAAGATCGGCCTCATGGATCCGTTCGAGCGCAAGACCGGCTCTGTGAAACTGACCCACGGCACCAAGCGGGCGCCGGTTGTGGATCGTGAAGCGCTGAAGCACTTCAAGTTCGAAGCCTGATAATCCAGGCGTAAAAAAGGGCCGCGCCGGTTTGCCGGCGCGGCCCTTTCTTTTGTCATCTGATAATTTAGCGCATTTCAGTAATCGCTCAAACCGTGAGCAGCGCCAGTGCGGCCTCTGTGCCCAATTCCTGGCGTTCGCCGGTGGCGCGGTTTTTCACCTCGACCACGCCGTTCTTCACGCCCTTCGGGCCGATGATCGCCTGCCAGGGCAGGCCGATCAGATCCATGGTGGCGAATTTTGCGCCGGCGCGTTCATCGCTATCGTCATACAGCACGTCTTTTCCGGCGGCGCACAGCTTTGCATATAAATCCGTACAGGCCGCATCCACGGCCCCATCACCCGCCTTCAGATTGATCAGGCCAATATCAAACGGCGCAACGGCTTCGGGCCAGATGATGCCGTTACCGTCGTGGCTGGCCTCGATAATGCCCGCCACCAGACGCGATACGCCGATGCCATAGGATCCCATCTCAACGGTGATCAGCGAACCATCCGGCCCCGTCACCCTGGCGTTCATCGCGGCGGAATATTTTGTGCCAAAATAAAATATATGCCCGACCTCGATGCCGCGCGCATGGCAGCGCTTGTCAGCGGGCACTTCCTTTTCATAGCGCGCAGTGTCATGTTTTTCATCCGTCGCGGCATAGAGCGCCGTCATGCCATCGACCAGCGGCTGCAAGTCCGACGCATAGTCAATATTTTCCGCCGCCCAGTCGCGCGCCAGTGTATCGGCATGGCAGAACACTTCGCTTTCGCCGGTGTCGGCCAGGATAATAAATTCATGGCTGAGATCGCCGCCGATCGGGCCGGTGTCCGCCGCCATTGGAATGGCCTTCAGCCCCATGCGCGCAAAAGTCCGGAGATAGGCGATGAACATCGCATTATAGGAACGCCGCGCGCCGGCCGCATCAATGTCAAACGAATAGGCGTCCTTCATCAGAAATTCGCGTCCCCGCATAATACCGAAACGCGGACGGATTTCGTCACGGAACTTCCATTGAATATGATACAGATTGACGGGCAGATCGCGATAGCTGCGCACCGTGTTGCGGAAAATATCGGTGATCATTTCTTCATTGGTCGGGCCATACAGCATATCGCGCTCATGGCGGTCGGTGATGCGCAGCATCTCCTTGCCATAATCTTCATAGCGGCCGCTTTCGCGCCACAGATCGGCGGACTGAATGGTGGGCATAAGCAGCTCGATGGCGCCCGCGCGATTCTGCTCTTCGCGCACAATCGTTTCGATCCTGCGCAGCACCCGCAACCCCAGCGGCAGCCAGGCGTAAATCCCGGCGCTCATCTGGCGGATCATTCCCGCACGCAGCATCAGCCGATGCGACACGATTTGCGCCTCGGCGGGGTCTTCCCTCAATACGGGCAGAAAGAATTGCGATAGTTTCATGATGGTCCTGCTTGTACGCCAGATATAGCCTTTTAGAGCAGTCGCCCGGCAATTGAAATCGCTATTCAGCGCATTCCGGCGAGGCTGTTCCAGGCCCGGTGCGATATAAAGGCTGCCCTTCAAAATCCAGACTGGCCGCGCCTTCCAAATCCTTTACCTGGACCTTGCCGATTTTGGCGCGGGGTTGAAAGCCGGGCAATTCCTGATGGGCCGCTATTGTCCCGCTCAGATCGGCGTCGATTTCTATATCGAAATTCTGCGGCACGCCAATCGGCGCCGCCGCATCCAGATCGGCTGGAACGACCGGTTTGCCCCCCGCACTATCCGTACCAGGGCGATAGGTTACATCCGCATCAGGAACATGGCGGACAATCTCGCGGCATTTTGACGTCTGCGTCACTTCCGGCGCGGCGGCGCGCGCCGGACCAGCCGCCGCAAAGAAAAAAAGTGATAACACTATAGTTCGAACGATCATGTAATATTGTCTACACGCAATCAGTTAATAATCAATGGAAACCAGAAGACAGGATTTCCCCCTTTGGCACATCTCTTGTCATAGACACAAACAGACCGGTATAAAATCCACAAATCTTATACCTGTTAGAAAAAATTCAAAAAAACATCCGTCTGTCACAATTTATTGCGTGACTCTTCGTCAATGTGCGCATAAATTACCCGCTATAAAGAGGCGTTGCCACATTGTATGGCTGGCCCGAGTTTAGGGGGAAACATCCTGGGGCGCGTTTGCCGTCTCACCACTTCGGGGGTCTTCGGGATTTCACAACCCTGGGCGCTCCGCTTGCGGGGATGCCGAAATAATAATAACCCAATATCCGCAAGGCTCTCGCAGTCTTGCTTTTTTTTGTCTTGCTTTCCGGCCGGATGAACATTTTCCAGGATGAAAATGTTTTATGTGCGGCGGATGCCGCAAAATATGTTTACCTGCCCGCGAATTCGCCGCATCATCTGCGCAAGAAGCAATAAGCTTGGCCAAAATAACGGGGGAGAATGATGTCTATTCAAAAGCATGTAACGCCGGGCGCGCTCGAAGGTGTGCGGGTTATAGATTTCACGGGCGTTATTGCCGGCCCCTATTGCACCCGTCTGTTGGCGGATCTGGGCGCTGAAGTCATAAAGGTCGAAGCACCGATCGGCGATCTGCTGCGCACCGTCCTGCCGCGCCGCAAGGGCCGCAGCTCCTATTTCGGGCAGTTGAACGCCGGTAAAAAAAGCATCTGTCTGGATCTGAAGGACAAGCGCGCGGTTGATCTGATTCTCAAGCTTGCCGAAACCAGCGATGTCGCCGTACAGAATTTCCGTCCCGGGGTCATGCGCGATTTCGGTCTTGGCTATGAACATTTGAAACAGCGCAATCCGAAAATCATCTACTGCAACATGTCCGGCTTTGGCCAGGAAGGCCCGGCGGCTGATTGGGCGGCGTTTGCGCCGATCATTCACGCCTATGCCGGTCTCGACGCCGCCATGATGACCTGGCAGGCCGAGCCGGGAAAACCGGTTAATGGTTCGGTGCCGTTCGCCGACTATATGACCGGCATTCATGGCAATGCCGCGATCACGGCCGCCCTGTTCCGGCGTGAACGCACCGGCAAGGGCGAAGAAATCGACATCGCCATGACAGATGTCATTTACAACGCCCTGACCAATGAATTGCAGGAGCATAATTTCCAGACCAGGGGGGCGCGCCTGGTCTATCGCCCGATCAAATCCAAACAGGGCATGTTTGTTGTCAATCCGCTGTCGCCAAATAATTTTGCCGATCTGTGCAAATCCTGCGGCCATCCCGAATGGCTGGAGAAATTTCCTCTGACCACGGCGGAACGCCAGCAGAACTGGATTTCCCTGTTGAATGCGGTTGAGGAATGGGCGAAGGACCGCACCGCCGCCGAATGCGAAGAAATCATCAGCGCGGGCGGCTGCCCTGTCGCCCGGGTGCGCAGCATTGACGAAGCGCTGAATGATCCGCAGGCGCTGTTCCGTCAAAGTTCGGTTGAAATCAAGGACGGCGCGGGGGCCTTCAAGGCGGCCAATTCGCCGCTGCGCATGTGCGATTCGCAATCGCATATCCGCGAATATGCGCCGGATCTGGGTGAGCACAATCAGGACATACTGCGCCATCTGGGCCTTTCGGATGGCGAAATCACCAAACTCATTGAAGACCGTGTGGTGCAGGGAGGCCGGGCCGCATAACAGGCATGGAGGAATTTCGCAAAAAACTCTATGCCAGCTTTGATTTTGCGCTGATCCCGATTGCGGATTTTCTGATCCGCCACCGGGTGACGCCAAACAAGCTGTCAGTCGCTGGACTGTTGCTTAATCTGCTGGCGGCATTTTGCATCCTCCAGGGCGGCCTGTTTTTAGGCGGTTTCATCTATCTGTTCGCGGGCCTTGTGGATCTTTTCGACGGCACGGTGGCGCGGCGCGGCGGGCTGAGCACGGAATTTGGCGCCTTTCTCGATTCAAATTTTGACCGCATCGCCGAAGGCGTGATTTTCGCCGCGATCGCCTATCTGTTCGCGGCCGGCGGCGATGCGGTGACAGCGGCGGTGACCGTGCTGGCGCTGCTTGGATCGTTTATGGTCAGCTATACCCGCGCGCGCGCCGAGGCGCTGGGCCTTGTTGGCAAAAGCGGCTTTGCATCGCGTTTTGAGCGGCTGCTGCTGATTTCAATCGCGCTGATGGCGGGATTTCTGGAAGTGGCGATTTATGTGCTGAGCATCTTCACGCTTGTTACCGTCGCGCAGCGCATATGGGCAGCCTATTGGCAGCTTGAAGAACGAAAAGCCGGGATTGAACCCCCGCATTAGACCCTATTCTGAGATGGGCTTGAAGGCCACGGCGCGCTGCACAGCCTCGCGTTTTTGATCTGATGTCAGCCGCACCGCCAGTGAGGACAGTTCTTCCGCATCAAATTCCAGAAAACCATTCTTGGCCGACAGATAGTACCACTTATAGGCTTCGATCAGATCCTGCTTCGCGGCCTCTCCCGAACTGAACAGGCGCCCGAGATTGAACTGGCAATTGGCGACATTGCGCATGGCGCATTTGCCGTACCAGAAGGCCGCCTTTTCCGCCGATGGCGCATCAACGCCTGCCCCGGCCTCGTAAAAAGCGCCGAGCGCGAATTGCGCACCGGCATGGCCGCCCTCGGCCGCCCTGGTGTACCATTTGGCGGCTTCGGGAAGATTTTCCGCCTCTGCCAGGCCGGATTCATAATAATCGCCCAGGCGGAATTCAGCCTGATGATCCTGCGCCGTCTTCGAGGCGTTTTTCCACCAGGCAATGGCCTCGGCATAGTGGCCCTTGTCAAACAGCACCTTGCCCTGATCGGCCAGCACCGGACCGGCGCCAGCAGACAGCAAAATTGTCAGCAGAACAATCCGGGCAAAATGGGCCTGTCTGCGCATGGGCTATCGCACGATCGGCTTCATGACAAAATTGCGGGCCATATTGATGGCGTCACGCACCTGTTCGGGGGTCATGGCGCGGCTGAGTTTTTCCAGGGCAGGGCCGCCAAACTCTATGAAACCCTGCTGGGCGGCGAGATAATACCACTTATAGGCAGCGACAGGATCCTTGGCGACACCGGCGCCTTCTTCATACATGACGGCAATATTATACTGGCAGGCCATCTGGCCGCGCTCAGCCCCGGCCAGATACCAGCGCGCCGCCTGTTCAAGCGATTGTTCAACGCCCAGCCCGTCATCATACAGCCCGCCCAGATCGAAATGCGCCCGCTCATCGCCCAGTTCGGCGGCGCGGGTCAGCCATTTTGCCGCTTCAGCAAAATCGCGTTCAACGACGACCTCCTTATCACGCAAAACGCCGTCGCGGTATTTTTCGCCGATCCGGTACAGGGCATTGACGCTGCCTTTTTCGCCGGCTTCTTTCCACCAGCTCATGGCTTCTTCGTAATGACCGCGTTTAAACAGGCGGTCGCCTTCATCTACATCAACGTCCGGAGCAGTCTTCTTGCTCTGACCGTCCGGTGCCGCCGCCGCCGCGCCCGCCAGGCCGATGCTCAGAAGCGACGCCGCCAATAGTTTTAAAAACCGCCGTGCCTGCATCAATCTACCCTCTTTGAATGGCTGCCAGTATGGAGCGAGATAGAGATAGTAAACACATTTGCGTCTGCCAATGGCGAAACAATTTTTCTTGATATTTTCAGGCCCGGTTCGTATCCGCCATTTGGCGTGCCCAGATCACGCCGTTCTCGGTCGCAACCCCGTCCAGGCGGGCATCAAACGGCCCCATTGGCGCCTGCTGCACGCGCTGCGCGGAAAAGCCAAGCCCGATGGCATATTTACACTTTCCCACACCCCGCAGTGCCGTAAGACTGCGATCATAAAATCCGCCGCCATAGCCTAACCGGCCACCCTGCCGGTCAAAGGCCAGCAGCGGAACCAGCACCATGTCCGGCAACACCTCCCGGCCGGGGCGCTTTGGCCCCGAGGTTCCAAAACCCGCCTCAGCCAGCGGCGCCCCCGGCGACCATTCCAGAAATAGCAGTTTGCCCGAATCCCCGGCCACAACCGGCAAGGCCAGGCGTCCGCCCTCAGCCGCAATCATTTCCAGCAAGGGACGGCAATCAAATTCATCCTTCAGCGGCCAGTAACCGGCCACTATGCCGCCTTTCGGGATGGCCACGGCCTCGATAAACTGCCTGGCCGCCTGCGTATATATTTCGGAACCGGAACTTTTAAACAGATTGACCCGTTTGCGCCGTTGCGCCTGGCGCATTTCAGCTTTCAACCGGGTAATTTCCGCCGTTTCGTCTGTCATCACATACTACAGGCTGTTCAAGTGGCTGGTCATGGCTTCCAGGCGTGCTGCTGCGGTTGATAGCTGCGCCGCCAGCGCCTGTTCCTGCGCGTCAATGGCGGCGGCAGAATTACCAACCGTGCCCGTGGCCTCGCTCAATTCATCGGATATCACAATGCCTGCCATCAGCAGCAATTGCGCATCCGAGAGATTGGCGCCGGACCCCCGCAGGGCGGTGATTTTATCATCTACATACTGCGCCAGCTTGCGCAGATGGGCTTCTTCGCCATCCCCGCAGGTCAGGTCATATTCGCGGCCATTTACCCTGACTGAAACTTGCGCCATTGCCTGAAATCCCTGTTTTCGTACAATTTTTCGTTCAATATGGGGAGGTCACCCCCCTAAAACCTCGTGCAGGCCGGCTATTGCGCCATCCAGACGTTTGCTGGCGGCGGCATGTTGCCTGTGCAGGGCTTCGTATGATTTACGCAGTGCGGCATGTTCCGCCTCCAATGCGGCATGGCGCGCCTGAAGCGCGGCCAGATCACCGGCCATCTGCTTGTGGCGTTGCGCAGCCGCCGTAAAAGCGCTTTCCAGCCCCGAAATCGCCTGCAAAAACTGTTCCTGTGCCTGCTCAAGCGACGTCATAAGGCCAACTCCCGCTATATATAATCACGGAATCACTTTAGGCCCCAACCCCCCTTAAGAGCAATATCCAGCTTACGGCCATCCCACACTTGACGCATGGCGTGCAACATGGTCAATCAGATGCATTGGCATGAGGGAGCAAAACAGAGCGCTAATGACAGATTCAACGGACACGACCGGCCTGCTTTTGGGAACCGTACAGCGCAGCATGGCCAATGCCATCCGCGCGCTCAGCATGGATGCGGTGCAAAAGGCAAATTCGGGTCATCCCGGCATGCCGATGGGCATGGCGGATGTGGCGACCGTGCTGTTTACCCAATTTCTGAAATATGACCCAGCCGAGCCAAAATGGCCGGACCGCGACCGTTTTGTGCTGTCGGCCGGGCATGGCTCGATGCTGCTTTATTCGGTATTACATCTGACCGGCTATGCCGATATGCCGATGCAGGAAATCATTAATTTCCGGCAATTGGGCGGCCTGTGCGCCGGTCATACGGAATATGGCCATGTGGCGGGCATTGAAACCACCACCGGACCGCTGGGGCAGGGGCTTGGCAATGCGGTTGGCATGGCGATGGCCGAACGCCTGCTGGCGGCGCAATTCGGCCCGCAGATTGTCGATCATTACACCTATGTGATGGCAGGCGATGGCTGCCTGATGGAAGGCATCAGCCATGAAGCATTGGGCCTGGCCGGGCATCTGAAGCTGAACAAGCTGATCGTGCTGTTCGATGATAACAGCATCACCATTGATGGCGCGACCAATCTGTCCACCAGCGAAGACGTGCTGGCGCGTATCCGCGCCTATGGCTGGAACACGATCGCGATTGATGGGCATTCGCCTGCTGCCATCGCCCATGCGCTGGAACATGCAAAACTTAGCGACAAACCCACACTGATCGCCTGCAAGACCCAGATCGGTTTTGGCGCGCCCAATAAGCAGGGCACGTCTGATGTGCATGGATCACCCCTGGGTGACAAGGAAATTGCCGCCGCGCGTGAAACGCTGGGCTGGAGCGCGCCGCCGTTTGAAATTCCGGACGCGATCCTGAAGGCCTGGCGCAGATTTGGCGGGCGCGGGGCCAAACAGTCGGCGGAGTGGAAACAGCGTCTGGCCGCCATGAAACCCGAAGCGCGCATGGAATTTGAACGGCGCATGTCGGGTAAATTGCCGCCCGCTTTTGACGGCGCGATCAGCGCCTACAAACAGAAGCTGGCCGGGGAAAAGCCCACCGTCGCCACCCGCAAAGCGTCGCAAAACACGCTGGATGTGATTAACGCCATTGTGCCGGAAACCATTGGCGGCTCGGCCGATCTTACCGGCTCGGTGAACACTAAATCCGCTGGCATGAACCCGGTCACGCCGGATGATTTCAGCGGACGCTATGTTTATTACGGCATCCGCGAACATGGCTCGGCCGCCGCGATGAACGGCATGGCTGTGCATGGCGGCCTCATTCCCTATAGCGGCACCTTTCTGGTGTTCAGCGATTATTGCCGTCCGTCCATCCGGCTTGCCGCGATGATGCGCCAGCGGGTCATTCATGTGATGACGCATGATTCCATCGGTTTGGGTGAAGATGGGCCGACGCATCAGCCGGTGGAACATCTGGCGTCCTTGCGCGCCATTCCTGACCTGCTGGTGTTCCGCCCGGCTGACGCCACCGAGACCGCCGAATGCTGGCAGCTGGCGCTGCATGCCGCAGACCGCCCCAGCGTCATCAGCCTGACGCGGCAGAATCTCGCCCCGGTCCGGCTGGATTATGTGGAAGAAAATCTCTGTGCGCGCGGGGCCTATGAATTGCTGCCCGCCACCGGCAAGGCGCAGGTCACGCTGATCGCCACGGGATCGGAAGTTGAAATCGCCCTGGCTGCGCGCGATCTGTTGCAGGCGGATGGGATTGGCGCGCGCGTCGTTTCCGCGCCCTGTCTGGAACTGTTCGACATGCAGCCGCAGGACTATCGTGACAAAATCCTGGGCCTGGATACGGTGCGCATTTCCATCGAGGCGGCCAGCACCTATGGCTGGGAACGCTATGTCGGTGACAGAGGCGGCTTGATTGGCGTCAATAGTTTCGGCGCGAGCGCGCCTTATAAGGAGCTTTATAAGCATTTTGGGTTAACACCGCAGGCGGTTGCGCAAAAAGCGCGCGGTCTGCTCGCATAGACAAGGGAGAAAACACATGGCGCTGCGCGTAGCAATTAACGGTTTTGGACGTATCGGCCGCAATATTTTGCGCGGCATTATTGAATCCGGCCGCAAGGATATTCAGGTTGTTGCGCTGAACGATCTGGGCCCGGTGGAAACCAATGCGCATCTGCTGCGTTTTGATTCCGTGCACGGACGGTTTCCCGGAAATGTCACCACCACTGAAGACAGTATTGATTGCGGCACCGGCCCGATCAAGGTAACGGCGGAACGCGACCCGGCCAAACTGCCCTGGAAGGCGATGAATATTGACATTGCCATGGAGTGCACCGGCTTTTTCACCAGCCGCGACGACGCCGCCAAACATCTGGCCGCCGGCGCCAAGCGGGTGCTGATTTCCGCGCCCGCCACCAATGCCGATCTGACGGTCGTGTATGGCGTCAATCACGATAAACTTACCGCCGCGCACACGGTTGTTTCGAATGCGTCCTGCACCACCAATTGCCTGGCGCCGGTGGCGATGGTGCTGCATGAAACGGTTGGTATCGTGCAGGGTTTCATGACCACCATCCACGCCTATACCGGCGACCAGCCGACATTGGATACCATGCATAGCGATCTGTATCGCGGGCGCGCCGCCGCGCTTTCGATGATCCCGACAACCACGGGTGCGGCCAAGGCCGTGGGCCTGGTGCTGCCGGAACTGGCGGGCAAGCTGGACGGCACCGCCATTCGCGTGCCGACGCCCAATGTGTCGGTCGTCGATCTGGTGTTCAATGCCGGGCGCGAAACCAGCATCAAGGAAATCAACGACGCCATTCTGAAAGCCTCAACGGGCAAGCTGAAAGGCATTCTTGGAACAACGAGCGCCAAAAATGTGTCGATTGATTTCAATCACGATCCGGCGTCCTCGACCTTTGCGTTCGACCAGACCCAGGTTACCGGCGGCAAGCTGGTGCGTGTACTGAGCTGGTATGACAATGAATGGGGTTTCTCCAACCGCATGGCCGACACGGCGCTGGCGATGGGGAAATTTCTATAGGGTCTTTTTGGCCAGTTTGACTTACTGCCTTTCCATGCGCCGCCACCCCGGATTTATTCCGGGGTGGCAGTGCATGCGGGCTCTGCGCCGGCCTGAACGCATCATGCTTCAGGGGAAACCCTGTTTAGGTTCGATCACATATGACGCTGTCGCCTTTTTCCGCATTTGAATGGCTGGTCGCCGGAAGATATCTGCGCTCGCGCCGGCGGGAAGGGTTTGTATCGGTTATTACCGCGATTTCCTTTATCGGGATCGGGCTGGGGGTGGCGACCCTGATCATCGTCATGGCGGTGATGAACGGCTTTCGCATCGATCTGATGTCGCGGATTCTGGGGGTCAATGGGCATATGGTGGTGCAGGGGCTTGGCGGGCCGCTGGAAGGGTTTGATCCTGTCGCCGAACGGATCGCCAAAGTGGATGGGGTGGTGCGCGTGGCCCCGATCATTGAGGGGCAGGTGATGGCCAGCGGGCGTGAGGGGGCGGCCAGCGGCGCGCTGGTGCGCGGCATCCGCCAGGAAGATCTGGCGAAGCAAAGCATGGTCGCGGAACATATTCTGTCGGGGACGCTGGAGGATTTTTCGCGCACCGGCGGCATCATTATCGGCGTGCGTCTGGCGCAGAAGCTGGGGGTGCGGGCGGGCGACACGCTGACCCTGTTATCGCCGCGCGGTGCGGCCACGCCATTCGGCACCGCGCCCCGTGTGCTGGCCTATCCGGTTGCGGCGGTTTTCGAAGTGGGCATGTCGGAATATGACAGCACGTTTATTTTTATGCCGCTGGACGCTGCGCAGAAATATTTCCGGTTGGGTGCGGCAGTCAGCGCGATCGAAGTGATGATCAAGGATCCCGATCAGGTATTGGAGATGCGCGAAAGTGTCAGGCAGGCGGCGGGTGAGAATGTGCATGTGGTGGACTGGCAGCAGATCAACTCCAGTTTTTTCAGCGCGCTTCAGGTGGAGCGCAATGTGATGTTCATGATCCTTACACTGATCATTCTGGTGGCGGCGCTGAATATGATTTCGGGCTTGGTCATGCTGGTCAAGGACAAGGGGCACGATATCGCCATTCTGCGCACCATGGGCGCGACCAGCGCCAGCGTGATGCGGATATTCTTTATCTGCGGGGCCAGTGTCGGTGTGCTGGGATCGCTTGCCGGGGTGCTGGTTGGCACCGTGTTCTGCGCCAATATCGAGACCATCCGGCAATGGGTTTCCACCCTGACCGGCACCGCGCTGTTTTCGCCTGAGGTTTATTTTCTCAGCCAGATGCCGGCCGAGATGGACCCGATGGAAGTGACCTCGGTGATCATTATGGCGCTGACGCTTTCGATGCTGGCGACATTATATCCGGCGTTCCGTGCGGCCAGGCTCGATCCCGTCGAAGCGTTGCGGTACGAGTGAGCGCGATGCAGGTAGCACTCGAATTACAGAATATTCAGCATTCTTACGCCACGCCGGCGGGGCCGCTGCCGGTATTGAAGGGGGTTTCGCTGCGTCTGGCGCGGGGCGAGGTGGTGGGGTTGATCGCGCCGTCGGGCGCTGGCAAATCCACATTGCTGCATATTGCCGGATTGCTGGAACATCCTGGATCGGGGGCGGTCCTGCTGAACGGGCGCGATTGCGCGCGTCTGAATGACAAGGCGCGCACTTTGGCGCGCCGCCACGAGATCGGCTTTGTATATCAGTTCCATCATTTGCTGCCTGAATTCAGCGCGCTGGAAAACGCCGCCATGCCGCAGATCATTGCCGGTCTTGACAAGGCAAGCGCCACCGCCCGCGCGCAGGAATTGCTGGATATGCTGGGCGTGGGCGCGCGCGCCACACACCGGCCCGCCGAAATGTCCGGCGGCGAGCAGCAGCGCGTCGCCATTGCGCGCGCCTTTGCCAATCGGCCGGCCGTGCTGCTGGCGGATGAACCGACCGGTAATCTGGACAGCGAAACAGCGGACAAAGTGTTTGCCACCATGATCGCAGCGGCGCGCGGAGAGGGGCTGGCGGCGCTGATCGTCACCCATAATCCGGCGCTGGCGGCGCGTATGGACCGGGTGCTGCGGCTCGACAAGGGCGTTGTGGCAGCGGGCTGAATCTCTCTGAATTGAAAATCTTCAGGCGGGCCAGATTTTTTTATTTGACGCCTAAAGAACATATAGGGTACATTTATTGAAATTAAGGAGAGCGAAAATGCAGATATGGCTGAAAGACACGCTGGCGCTGGTTTCACTTTTCGCTCTGTCCTGGATGGGGCTGGCCTGGATGGCCCTGTTTGATGTGACGTGATCTATCCTGCCGGGGCAGGAGACAGGCCCCGGCGGGTATCACGTTGCTTTTTTACCACAACCTGCTAGGTTTCATTGCAACATGCAGCAAACAGGCGCAGTGAGCATATGGACGCCCAGAGGCAAGGCAGCGCAGATCTTCCGGTTCTGCCCAATAAATCCAGGATGATGGATTTTGCCGGGGGCCTGCGCCGCTTTATTGAACGGCACGCGGATACGATCGCCAGCGGCAAGGTGACGTTTGGCCTGGGACTGGCTGCGGTTTTGTCGGGGATCGCCACCTATCTGGCTATTTCCGATTTCGCCCCTTTTGAAACCAGCCCGCAGCTGGTTTTGGGTTTTTTGCTGCTGGATCTGGTGCTGTTGCTGGCGCTGGCGACCCTGGTGGCCTGGCGGCTGGTCGCGCTGTGGATGGCGCGGCGCAGCGGTACCGCCGGATCCCGGCTGCATGTGCGGCTGGTTATCCTGTTCGGGCTGGTCGCGATCACGCCCACAATTATCATGGCGGTTTATTCGACACTGACGATCAATCTTGGCTTCCAGGTCTGGTTTGGCGAGCGGGTGTCGCGGGTTATTTCCGCATCGGTCAGCGTTGCCGAAGCCTATGTGGAAGAACATAAAATGATGATTCGCGCCGAAATATTGGCGATGGGCAATGATGTCAACCGCGCTTTGCCGGTCTATTATCAGGACCGCGCCGCATTCGCCAATATTGTTAACCAGCAGGCGCAATTGCGCTCGCTTGCCGATGCCTATGTTCTGACCAGCAGCGGCGAAATTCTGGCGAAATCGGGCATGAGCCTGAGTGCAACCTTCTCGCCGCCCACCGCTGAATCGATTGCCAGGGCGGCTGAAGGGGATGTAGTGATCCTGGCAAGCGAGCGTGACGCGCAGGTGCGCGCATTGTTGCGGCTGGACCGGTTTCTTGATGCCTATTTATATGTCAGCCGCTTTGTCGATCCCAGGGTACTCAATACCGCCATGCAGGCGCATCGCGCCGCCAGCGATTATGCCGCGCTGGAAGGTCAGCGCGGCGGTATTCAGATTGCGTTCGCGCTGATTTATCTGGCGCTGGCGATGCTGGTGCTGCTGGCGGCTATTGCCGTTGGCTTCTGGCTGGCCAACCGGCTGGTGGAACCGATCAGCCGTCTGGCGGTGGCATCGGAACGGCTGCGCGATGGAGATCTGACGGCGCGTGTCGAGGATTCGCCGAATAATGATGAAATTGCCGCATTGAGCCGGTCCTTCAACCGTATGGCTGGGCAACTGGAAGGGCAGCGCAGCGAATTGCTGGGCGCGAATTTGCAGCTTGACCGCCGCCGGCGCTTTACCGAAGCGGTGCTGGGCGGCGTAACCTCCGGCGTCATTGGTCTGGATGCGGATGGGAAGGTCAATCTGGCGAATGAGGCCGCGATGGCGCTGCTCGATAGCCGGGGTGAAAATTTGGCCGGGCTGAGCCTGGAAAATGTGGTGCCAGAGATGCAGCCATTGCTGCTTGATGCGCGCGCCTGGCCCGGACGGATCATCGAAGGCGAAATCAATCTGGGCAGCGGTGATGCTGCCCGCAATCTGCTGGTGCGGGTGGCGACGGTCAGCGATGCAGGCGAACGCGACGGACCGCCGGCTAACGCCATGGACGCCAGCGGACGGGCTGGTTTTGTGGTCACGTTTGATGATATTTCAGAACTCGTGTCCGCGCAGCGTACGGCCGCCTGGGCGGATGTCGCCAGGCGCATTGCGCATGAAATCAAAAATCCGCTTACCCCTATTCAACTTTCCGCAGAACGTCTGCGCAGAAAATACCGTCAGGAAATTACTACCGATCCGGAAATATTTGAACGCTGCACCGAAACCATTATCCGGCAGGTGCGCGAAATCGGCCGGATGATTGATGAATTTTCATCCTTCGCACGCATGCCGGCCCCCGTTTTACGCCAGGAAAATCTTTGCGAGATTATACGCCAGATCGTGTTTCAGCAGCAGTTGGCGGCGTCGCACACCCATATTGTTTTTGTGCATCCTGATTTTCCGGTGCTGATTTACTGTGACCGTGCGCAGATCAGCCAGGCGCTGGTGAATATTATCAAGAACGCCTGTGAAGCCATTGAGACACGAAAGAAAATGGATGGAAGCGATGGCCGTATCGAGGTGCGCCTCAGCGAGGAGAAGGCGGGCCGGATCCTGTTGTCGGTCCTGGATAATGGCTGCGGCCTGCCCCGTGAAATCCGCCGCCGCTTGACGGAGCCTTATGTCACCACGCGTGAAAAGGGAACCGGCCTTGGCCTGGCTATCGTTCGCAAGATCATTGAGGATCATGGAGCGCGGATTGTATTACAGGATCTGGCGGAGTGCGAAGCCGGCGGGATTCCGGATTTTGGCGATACGGGCGCGCATGTGCAGATTATATTTCCGCCGCAAATCCGGAACGATCCTGCTAATGTGCCGAATGGCCGCGAATCTGTTATCAGTGGCGAAATTATTACAGAAACCATGCCTCATTTTCGTACAGGTGCCTGATGTCCCGTGACATTCTAGTTGTTGATGATGAAGCAGATATATGTGAACTGATCTCCGGTATTCTGGAAGATGAGGGATATCAGCCGCGCGCCGCCGCCTGCTCGGATTCAGCGCTGGCGGCGATTGCCAAACGCCGGCCTTCACTGGTGTTGCTGGATATCTGGCTGGAGGGATCGCGGCTCGACGGGCTGCAATTGATGGAACGCCTGCATCGTGACGATCCTGAATTGCCGGTGGTCGTGATCAGCGGCCACGGCAATGTGGAGATTGCCGTGACGGCCATCAAGAATGGCGCCTATGATTTTATCGAGAAACCGTTCCAGACCGATCATTTGCTGGTGACCATCAGCCGCGCGATAGAAGCGTCACGGTTGAAGCAGGAAAACCGCGAACTGCGCCTGCTGTCCGGCGGGGATACGAATTTTGTTGGAGAATCGGCAGCGGCCAATCATTTGCGCCAGATTATCGCCAAGGTTGCAGCCACCGGCAGCCGCGTGCTGATCAACGGGCCTGCGGGTTCCGGCAAGGAGGTGGTCGCGCGGCTGCTGCACCAGCAATCGGCACGCTCGGGCGGCCCATTTGTCATTGTTAATGCGGCCAATATGGCGCCTGAGCGCATGGAGCATGAATTGTTCGGCGTCGAGGCGGGGAATGGCGGCTTGCCGGCCACGGGCCTGTTTGAGCGCGCCCATGGCGGAACATTATATCTGGATGAAATCGGCGATATGCCGATGGAAACCCAGGGCAAGATTTTGCGCATTCTGGTTGATCAGAAGTTCGAACGCATCGGCGGACGCAGTCAGGTTCAGGTGGATGTTCGCGTGGTTTCATCTTCTGGCGTTGATCTGCGGGAAAAAATATTGCACGGCGCGTTCCGGGAGGATTTGTTTCACCGGCTGAATGTTGTGCCCGTGCGTGTTCCCTCGCTGTCCGAGCGGCGTGAGGATATTCCTGTCCTGGCGGCGTATCTGATGCAGCGGCTTTCCGCCAGCCTGCGCACACCGGCGCGCCGGCTTTCGGAAGACGCCATTGCAACCATGCAGACCTATGATTGGCCCGGAAATGTACGCCAATTGCGCAATGTTATCGAACGGCTGCTGATTTTTGCGCCCGATGACGCCGAAAAACCGATTACCGCAGATATGTTGCCGGCGGAGCTTGGTGCGGCGACGCCGCTATTGTTGCGGGCCGGCGGCGGCGGGTCCAGTGAAGTCGCCATGTCTTTGCCGCTGCGCGAGGCGCGCGAAATGTTTGAACGCGATTATCTGATCGCGCAGATCGATCGCTTTGGCGGAAATATTTCCCGCACCGCCGCCTTTATCGGTATGGAGCGGTCGGCGCTGCATCGAAAACTGAAATCACTTGGCGCCTATCCCAATTCGGGCGTCAATGGCGCATCCGAAGGGGCGCTTGTTTATGACAGGGAGGATCATTAGGCCAATATGGATCAGACGGATTAGCCGATGGCAATCCCGTCTGATCCGGATAGGGTCGATCTGATGATTTAGAACGATTTGTGATCATATTGAAGCGCGTGCCGCTTGCCTGGCGATCATTGATCCCCTCCAGCCTTCGCCCTGCTGGCTGCGGCGAACAGGCAAGCCGGGTATTTGAAGTTATGGGAGAAAATTTCTGCTGTGAAAATCATCGTTTGTGGCGCAGGGCAGGTAGGGTTCAACATCGCCAAGCAGCTTGCGGCCGAGCATAATGATGTTACGGTCATTGATCACAATCCGGAACTGATCCGCAAGATCGGCGATATGCTGGATGTACAGGCCATGCTCGGCCATGCCTCGCTGCCAGAGGTGCTTGAGCGGGCGGGCGCGCAGGACGCTGATATGATTATCGCCGTCACTCAGAATGATGAAGTCAATATGGTGGCCTGTCAGGTTGCCCATGCCCTGTTCAACATGCCCGTCAAGGTGGCGCGTGTCCGCACCCAGAATTATCTGCAGCCGCAATGGCTGAATTTATTCAGCCGCGAGCATCTTCCAATTGATGTCATCATTTCGCCGGAGGTCGAGGTCGGCCGTGCGGTGCTGCGGCGTCTTGAAATGCCGGGTGCCTTCGAGGTGGCGCCTTTTGCCGATGACCGGGTGATGCTGATTGGGACTTTGCTTGATGAAAACTGCCCGGTGGTCAATACACCGCTGCGTCAACTGACGGATCTGTTTCCTGAATTGAACATCATCATTGCCGGTGTGGGCCGGGATGGAAATCTGTTTGTGCCCAGCGGTGACGATCAGTTGCGCGCCGGGGACCAGGCATATTTTATTACCCAGCCGGAAAAGGTGCGGCGGGTTCTGGAAATTTTTGGCCATCAGGTTAAACCCGCGCGCCGGGTTATTCTGCTTGGCGCGGGTAATATCGGCATGTTTGTCGCCAAGGAGTTGGAACAGAAACATTCTTCTGTGCGCGTCAAAATTATCGAATACCGGAAAGAGCGGGCAGAAGCGGCGGCGGATCAGCTTTCGCGCACGGTCGTGCTGCATGGCGATGCGCTTGATCTGGGAATTCTGCATGAGGCGAATATCGCCGAGACCGAAACCATTGTCGCGGTGACGGATGATGACGAGGTTAATATTCTGGCGTCGGTGCTTGCGAAGCAGGGGGGCTGCCAGCGCGCCATCGCCCTGATAAATAATCCCGGATATGGGCCGCTGATACGCACGCTTGGCATTGATGTATTTATTGATCCGCGCGCAATGACCGTATCGAGAATATTGCAATATGTGCGGCGCGGCCGTATTCGCGGCCTGTACAGCCTGTTCAATGGCGCGGCGGAGGTGCTGGAGGCCGAGGCGCTGGAAACAGCAACCGTGATCGGCAAGCCGCTGAACGAGGCGCAAATTCCGCGCGGCATCATGATTGGCGCCATCGTCCGGGGTGATCAGGTTATTATTCCGCGCGGCAACACCATTATCCGCACGGGAGATCGCGTGGTTATTCTGGCCCTGGCCGGCATGGTGAAGAAGGTCGAGCAAATGTTCCGGGTCAGTCTTGAATATTTTTAGCCATGACGCCGCCTGCCGCAAACAAGGCTGGCCGGGACATGCCGCATTCGCTGGAGATGGGCCGTGAAAGCTGATGCGGTATTGTGCATTTTTGGCTGGTTGCTGGCCGGGATGAGTTTGGCGATGTTCGTCCCCGCCTTCGGCGCCCTGATCGGCAATGATATTGAGCATAGCCTGGTATTTTTTAATTCAGCGGCAATATGCGGTTTTTTTGCCGGTCTGCTGATTATCAGCCTGCGCGGCAAGGAAAACGAGCTTACCAAACGCGGAAGCCTGTTGCTGGTCCTGATAGTGTGGACAATTCTGCCGGTTTTTGCAGCCGTGCCGATCTATTTTTCGGGTGTGATTTTCAGTCCCGGCAAAGCTTTGTTTGAGGCGGTGTCCGGTTTTACCACCAGCGGCGCCACCGTGTTGACGCATCTGGATCGCCAGCCGGTGGCGATTCTGTTATGGCGCGCGCTGCTGCAATGGCTAGGCGGTTTGTACACCGTGATTGCCGCTGGCGGTATTTTCGTCATGCTGGGAATTGGCGGCATGCAAATGCAATATGTGTCCATGCCGCATGGCGATGGCCAGTCGCTGTTTGGCCGCTTGCGGCAGGTTGCGCGCGCGCTGTTGGGTGTTTATTCGCTGCTGACGCTGTTTTGCTTTCTTTCCTACTGGGCGGCGGGCATGCCGATATTTGATGCGTTTTGTCATGCGCTGAGCACAGTTTCAACGGGGGGGTTTAGTACCCGCGACGCCTCGATCGGCGCTTTTAATTCGCCGCTGATTGAAATGGTTGCGGTGATATTCATGACACTGGGCGCAATGAATCTGGCGCTGCACTGGGCTGCCGCGAATGGCCGTTGGCGCGGTTATGCGCTGGATCCCGAGGCGCGCTATCTTGGCGCAGCGATTCTTGCCACGGTAGCAGGCGTGGCCGCCATCTTACTGGCGAGTGATTTCAAATCCGGCGTGGGGCCGCTGCACTGGGCGCTGTTCAATGGCGTGTCGTTTCTGACCACAAGCGGCTTCTGGACGGGAAATCTCGCCGGCGTGCCCCCGGTGGCTGCGGTTATACTGCTTGCTGCGGTCCTGGTCGGCGGGGCGACGGGTTCGACCAGTGGCGGCTTCAAACAGATGCGGGTTGGTCTTGTCATCCGGCAGGGATGGCTTGAACTGGCGCGGCTTATCAGCCCCAATGAAGTTCTGACGATGCGTTATGGCGCAGCCGGGGTGAAACAATCCCAGATCGCGGCTGTGTGGGTGGTTTTTGTCGGGCTCAGTTTTGTGCTGATCCTGGCCATAGTGCTGATCGGCCTGACTGGACCGAATTTTGAACAATCGGTTTCCATTGCGATTTCCGCCATCAGTAATTCAGGACCGGCAGCGGCGCTATTTTATGATGGGGCGGTGTCGCCTTATGCGTCCATGTCCGAAGCGACGCGGGCGGTGGCGATGGCGGGCATGATTGCCGGCAGGATGGAAGTATTGACCTTGCTGACATTGCTAAGCCCGGCCTATTGGCGTGGCTGACAGGATATTCAGACGATGAGCCGGATTGCTTATGTAAATGGGCGTTATGTGCCGCTGAGCCAGGCGCGGGTGCATGTGGAGGACCGGGGGTTTCAGTTTGCCGATGGCGTATATGAAGTTTTCCCGGTCTATGCCGGGCGCATAGCCAATCGCGCCTGGCATATGGAGCGTCTGACCCGTTCGCTGGAGGAACTGCGCATTGCGTGGCCGGTAGCGCCCGCCGTTCTTTCGGCGCTGCTGGATGAAATTATGCGCGCCAACCGCATTTTAGCGGGCGGAATGATCTATTTGCAGATCACCCGTGGGGTTGCGCCGCGTAACCACATGTTTCCGCTGCGCAATATACGCCCCACGCTTGTGCTGATAGGACGCCCGGTGGATATGGCGGCACGCCATGCGCAGGCGCTGAAAGGGGTGCGGATTATCAGCGTCAAAGATCAGCGATGGTCACGGCGGGATATCAAAAGTGTTGCGCTTCTGCCGAACATGCTGGCCAAGCAACAGGCTTCTGAAGCCGGCGCCTCGGAAGCGCTGTTTGTCAATGATGCCGGCCTGGTAACCGAATGCGCCTCATCCAGCTTCTGGATTGTCAGGGCGGATGGCGCCTTGCAGACCCATCCTCTGGGGCAGGAAATATTGCCGGGGGTGACACGCCGGGTAGTGCTGATGCTTGCGGCAGAGCTGGGGCTGAGGGTATTTGAACAGCCATTCAGTCTGGATCAGGCCCTGGCAGCGAAAGAGGCATTTTTGACCAGCGCGACGAATTTTGTCATGCCGGTAACGCAAATTGACGCACACCCCATAGCGGGCGGCGTGCCGGGCCCGGTTTCTGCTGCGTTGAGAGAGGCTTACATTGTGAAACTTGAAATTATTTAAATAAAACCCCTTCTTTTTTCGCATATGCAACATAATATAGGTGTAGCATAGGCTTACGGAGGAGGGGCGCGCAGTGCAGTGTTTGTGCCGGATATCTTTCGACTGATTTACACCACTAATAATGGGGACATCGCGCATGTCATCTGAAAAGTCCCAGAATTTGCAGGATGTGTTTTTGAACGCGGTCCGCAAGAACAAGACGCCCCTGACGATATTTCTCGTAAACGGCGTGAAATTGCAGGGCATTGTGACCTGGTTTGATAATTTTTGTGTTCTGCTGCGCCGCGATTCGCAGTCGCAGCTTGTCTATAAGCACGCCATTTCGACGATCATGCCTTCCGTGCCGGTGGAATTGTTTGTCGGTGCGCAGGATATAGAAACGGTTAACCGGTAGGACCCTGATTGGATATTTACAAGAATCAAGACGCGGCCCAGATCAAGATCAAGCCTTCCGGCGCTGGGCAGGCCATGGTGCTGCATCCCTTTCTCAAATCTTCCAGTACAGGCGCGATGGGCGCAGGCGCCCGGACCCCTGAGGCGCGCCTGGAAGAAGCGGCAAGGCTGGCGGAAGCAATTCAGCTTACCGTATCTTTCAAAATTGCGGTACCGGTAGCGAAGGCGCATCCCTCGCATCTGTTTGGCTCCGGCAAGGTGGCGGAGCTGGCGGGAATGATTGCCGGTCTTGAGCCGGATGTGGTGATTGTAGACGGCGCGCTGACGCCGGTGCAGCAGCGCAATCTGGAAAAGGCCTGGGATGTGAAGGTGATTGACCGGACCGGGCTGATTCTGGAAATTTTCGGCGCACGCGCGCAGACCCGTGAGGGGCGCTTGCAGGTTGAACTGGCGCATCTGAATTACCAGCGCAGCAGACTGGTGCGGTCCTGGACGCATCTGGAACGCCAGCGCGGCGGCATGGGCTTTCTGGGCGGGCCGGGCGAAACCCAGATCGAAACCGACCGGCGCCTGATTTCCGAACGTATCGCCAAACTGACCCGTGAACTGGACGAGGTGCGCCGCACCCGGGAGGCGCATCGCAAGGGGCGCGCAAAAACGCCATTTCCGGTTGTCGCATTCGTTGGATATACCAATGCAGGAAAGTCGACATTGTTCAACCGGCTGACGCAGGCGCAGGTCTATGCCGATGATCTGCTGTTTGCGACCCTGGACCCGACGATGCGCGGTATCGCATTGCCGGACGGGCGGCGCACGATTTTTTCGGATACCGTAGGATTTATTTCCGATCTTCCGACGCATCTGATTGCGTCCTTCCGCGCCACGCTGGAAGAGGTGCTGGAGGCGGATTTGATCGTGCATGTCCGTGACGTTTCGCATCCTGAATCGCAGGCGCAAAAACAGGATGTGATGCAGGTGCTGGAGGGGCTTGGTCTTTCGGAGGCGCGCCGGGAGACGGTGATAGAAGTGCTGAACAAGATTGATCTGCTGGACCCCGAGCGTCAGGAAGAAGTGCGCAATGCCGCGATCCGCGCCCGCAATGTTTTTCCCGTTTCGGCGGTAACAGGCGCGGGATGTGAGGCGTTGCTGACGGCGATTGCTGCGTGTTTGTCGGCAGGGCGCGAGGTCGTGGATCTGCGCGTAAAGGCCGGCGATGGCGCCAATCTGGCCTGGTTGCACCGGCATGCGGAAGTTGTTGAATTGCGCCACAGCGAGGATGGCACGGCCTATGTGCGCGCGGCCATTGATCCCGAAGATCTGGCGCGCTATCGAAAGCGTAATGCGCTGGTCTAATCCCGCACGAAGGGATTGTGGCGGCGTTCGTCGCCGAAAGTGGATAGCGGGCCGTGGCCCGGCACGAATACCACATCAGAACCGAGGGGCCAGAGTTTCTGCTTGATCGACCGGATCAGCGTGTCGTGATCTCCGCCGGGCAAATCCGAACGCCCGATTGATCTCTGAAACAGCACATCGCCGACCTGGGCGATTTTTGAGACCGGATCGAAAAACACCACATGGCCGGGTGTGTGGCCGGGGCAGTGATAGACATCCAGCGTGATGGCGCCAAAGCGCACCTTGTCGCCATCATTGAGCCAGCGATCCGGCGTGAACGATTTGGCGGGCGCCAAGCCAAAACGGCGCGACTGTTCGGGAATGCCGTCGATCCAGAATTTATCGGCGATATGCGGCCCTTCAATGGGCAGTGACAGGCGTTCGGACAATTCAGCCGTTGCGCCTGCATGATCCATATGGCCATGCGTGAGAAAAATTTTCTCAAGCGTCATGCCGGTCTGGCTGACAGCATCCAGAATTTTATCAATATCGCCGCCGGGATCAACGACGGCGCCCTGCATGGTCTGTTCACAGAGCATCAGCGTGCAGTTCTGCTGAAACGGGGTAACGGGGATAACGGCGATCTTCATTAAGGCTCAGTCTTTCAGAAATTCTTTGGTCAGCCGCAAAAATTCCTCCAGCCTGTCATGATGCACCCAGTGGCCCGCGCCCTCTATATTTTCGACCCGGACATTTTTGAAAAAAGCCGCGCGGCCGTCTTCCAGCGGATTGCTGGCCCAGCTTTCGGTGCCGCGGAACAGCAGCGTGGGGCAGGTGATGGCCTGCCACATTTTCTGCATGTCCAGCGCCTCGGCCTCTATGTTGCGTGGCGAGAAAACACGCACATAATTGTCGAATTTCCAGCTATAGGTGCCGTCTTCATTCTGGTTCACGCCATGCACAGTCAGATGATAGGCGCGCTCCGGGCTGAGATTTGGGTTTTCCTTCTGCATGCGCTCATAGGCTTCCTCGATGGTCGCATAGCGGCGCGGCAGGCGGCCTGATGCGCCGCGCAATTCTTCGATCCAGCCCTGCACCCGTTCGATATTGCTTTGATCCGCCATCTGCTGCGTAAAGGAAGGCGGCGGCCCCATTCCTTCGATGGCCACGACCTTTTTCACATTACCGGGATAGAGCCCGGTATAGCGCAGCGCCAGATTGCCGCCAAGTGAATGACCGATAATGGTCAGCGGCGCCAGTTTAGTCTGATGTATCAGTTGCGCAATGTCATAGGTATAGTCATTAAGACTATAGGCGCCGCCAATCATCCACTGGCTGTCGCCATGCCCGCGCAGATCGGGCGCGATGATGTGATAATCCTGGCGGAACGCCTCGGCCACCCAGTCCCAGTTGCGGCAATGGTCGCGCCCGCCATGAATCAGCAGCATGGGCGGGGCGTCTTCATTGCCCCAGTCCACATAATGCAGCCGTAACCGTTGCGAGATATAGGAGTGTGAGGTTGGACCGTACATGTTCTAACCGTTGCCTTAATAGTCGAGGCCCTGCATCGCGCGCCGCAGGGTTTGATGATAATATTGCAGCGCCGGTTCATTGCGCCCGTAAACCACTTCTTTTTGCGCGCCGGTGAAAAATCCCGCATTCAGCTTTTCGCTCATCGGGAAATCTTCTTTTTCCACGGTGGCGATGGCGATGTCGAAATTCTTGTCCCAATGGCGGCGCACACTGTCATTGGCCGGGGGTTCCGGCGCGAACAAGGTGAATTCGATCACGGTGCTGTCGATTTTGTCCTTGTCGGGATAGGCGCACCAGGCTTCGGCATGGTCACCCTGCCAGATGAAGGTGATATTGGGGAACAGCATATAAACGATCGCGAGCTGTGACAGAACGTCGCGCTGTTCCACCGGTTCCGTGCGCCATTTTTCAAATTTGCGGCGGGTGATGGCGAAACGCAGATTAAGGTCATAGGGATCAAAGGTGCTGACGGTCGGATCAATCAGCGGATTTACCGTGGTCCGGTGCAGCACCGGCAGATGATAGGTTTCAAGGAATGTGTCCTGCACGATTTTCCAGTTGAAATTATAGGTCATCGTGACCGTGCGGTAGTTCACATATTTATCGAACCCATAGGCGGCGAATTCCGGCCCAAGTCCGCCAAGCTGGCGGTCAATATCCACCGGTGCGCCGGGGACGGGACGCACGAAAATCAGCCCGTATTTTTCCGCGACCGGCAGGCGGGTAAGGCCAAGCTCCGCCTTATCGACCGAACCGAACCTTTCTTCCTGAAGAATGCTGACCAGCCTGCCGGCGGTGTCATAGGTCCAGCCATGATAGGGGCAGGAAAAGCGCCGCTTGCCGCTGCCGCATTCTTCTTCCATCAGGCGGGTGCCGCGATGGCGGCAGACATTGAGAAAGGCATTCAATTCGCCATTTTCGCCGCGCATGATCAGGATCGGCTGGCCGGTGAAATTATTGGTGAAATAATCGCCGGGTTTGGAAATGCGGCTGGACAGCCCCATGAACAGCGGCATCTGTTTGAAAAACAGTTCCCGCTCGCGTTCAAAATGCGCGCGATCCGTATAAATGCTGACAGGATTGGTAAAAGGTTTTGGGGCCAGCGTCTGGGTGTCCGCATCCTTATAGGCAAGCATCCTGTCCGACAGTGCGATCTGTTCCGCTCTTTGCATTTCGTTTTCTCCTATACGCGATTAAAACGTGCTGTATCGTGTTGATTTTAGGTTAGTCCTCTCCACAATTTCGGCCTGTCACCCCGCACTTGTTGCGGGGTCCAGGGCCAAGCACTCAGGCTTTTCTATGTGGCCCTGGATCCCGGAATAAATCCGGGGTGACACCGGGGTTGGGGTGATTCAAACCAAAATCATCATTCCTTATCCAATCATGCTGTAGCCGCCGCTGACGCTCAGCACCTGTCCGGTGACATGGCCTGCGGCTTTCGATGACAGAAATACCACTGCGTTCGCCAGGTCTTTCGGACGCCCCAGTTTGCGCAGCGGCAGGCTTTTTGCGATGGCGGCGAACTGTTCCTCGGTGAACATGGCGTTGGGATTTGCCCACATGCTGTTCGTGCCGACTTCATCACTTTCCTCGGGAATGGTCACGCCCGGGCATACCGCATTGCAGCGGATGCCGTGACGGCCATTTTCCTTGGCGATTGTTTTCATAAAACTGTTAACACCGGCTTTCATGGCGCCGTACACGGCCTCGCGCGGTTCGCCCTGGCGGCTGGCGTCGGAGCTGATCGAGACGATGGAGCCGCCATTACCGGCCTTGATCATGTGTTCCAGCACGTTATAGGTGCAATTAAGCATGCCGACAAAGTTTATCTGGATGATTTTTTGCCAGAAGTCCGGGGTTGTCTGCATAAAAAATTTCAGATCGTCCCAGCCGACATTATTCACCAGCGCGTCAACCCCGCCAAACTTGCTGACCGTGGCGTCCACCATGGCCTTGACCTGTTCCATATTGGTGACATCGGTTTTAATCACCTGCACGTCCTTGGCACCCAGCTTCAGCGCTTCCTGCGCCACTTTTTCGCCTTGCGCGGTGTCCAGTTCGGCGATGGTAATTTTGGCGCCTTCGCGTGCAAAGCCCAAAGTAATGGCGCGGCCAATATTCGATGCGCCGCCGGTGACGATGACCGATTTTCCCGCCAGTTCCAGATCCATGTTCGCTCTCCCGTCTATTATTATTTGAAATTCGGCTGCCGCTTTTCGCGGAATGCGTTCAGGCCCTCGGTGACATTATCGCTCATCAGCGCGGCTGGGGCCTCCGCCGCCTCCAGCGCCAGGCCATGATCGAGATTGCCCGATAATCCGTGTACGGTCAGCCGCTTCATCATGGCGATGCCATTGGCGTTGCGCGCCGCAAGCGTCTGGCAATATTCCATGGCCTTGGCGTGCAGTTCCGCATCGGGCACAACATAATTCACCAGTCCCCAGTTTTGCGCCTCATGCGCTTCGATCCAGCGCGCGCTGAACATCAGATCAAGGGCCCGGCGTTCGCCCACCAGACGCGGCAGCCGTTGGGTGCCGCCCCAGCCGGGGATCAGGCCGAACTGTGCGTGCTGGCAGCCCAGACGCGCGCTTTGGGCGGCGAAGGCCACGTCGGCGGCCATCATCAGTTCCAGCCCGCCCGCCAGCGCCAGCCCCTGCACGGCCACAATCACCGGCAGGGTGGAATTTTCCATTGCGCGCAGCACGCCGTGGCCATAGCTGATAAAATGCTTCAGCGCCTCAAGATCGCTGCGTTTGCCAGACACCTCGTCGAGATCGGCCCCGGTGCAGAAATGTTTGCCCGTGGAGCGGATCAGCACGACGCGCACCTGTTCGCCATCTTCAAAACTGCGCATTCCCGCATCGAGCGCCTGCATCACAGAAAGCGCCAGGCAATTGAACACGGCAGGCCGGTTCAGCTCCATAATCCCTACGGGGCCTTCGGTCCAGATACGCACCACTTCGTCACTCATGGCGTTGCTCCTTATGCCGCTAGTACGGGACGGCGACGCGGCCGATTTTTTCGCGCGCGATAATCATTTTCTGAATTTGCGGCGTGCCGTCGCCAATTTGCAGGCCCAGCACATCACGCAGCCGCTGCTGATGCGGCATTTCTTTGCTATAGGCGAAATGCCCGTTAATGATGATGCAATTATGGATGATATCAAAGGCGGTTTTGGGCGCCCACCATTTGCACATCGCGGCCTCGGCGGTGTGCGCCTCATTATGGTCGCGCAGCCACAGCGTTTTGTAGCACAGCAGGCGTGCTGCGGTCAGCAGCGTCTCGGCCTCGGCCAGCGGTTCGGTCACGCCCTGATATTTGGCGATGGGTTTGCCAAAGGCCTGACGCTCGGTAACATATTGCCAGGTTTCCTCCAGCGATGCCGCCGCAGCCCCAAGGCACATCAGGCCGATCAGCGCGCGGCTGTAATCAAAGCCGTTCATCACCAGCTTGAAGCCTTCACCCTCTTTGCCGATCAGCGCATCCGCCCCGATTTTCACATCGTCGAAAAAGATTGAACCGCGCCCGACCGCGCCGGAACCCAGATCATCAAAGCGTGTGCGGCTGACACCCGGCAGATCAAGCGGCACCAGAAACGCCGACACACCCTTGGCGTCTGTGCCGCTGGTGCGCGCAAACAGCACCACCAGGTCCGACTGATCGGCGAGCGAGATGGAGGTTTTTTCGCCGTTCAGAATATAGCCATTGCCGTCTTTGGTGGCCTTCAGAATGAGATGCGCCGCATCCGATCCGCCGCGCGGCTCCGTCAGGCCCAGCGCCACCAGCGTTTCGCCCGTGCACATATCGCCGATAATGCGGCTGGCGATGCTTTCGTCGGGATGCTGTTTCATGATCCCGCCCATCAGCGAGGTCAGCAGCGGCACATAGGAAACATTGAAATCGGCCTTCGCCACCTGTTCGATGGAAATGCCGGCCGTGACGCAATCCAGCCCCATGCCGCCGAATTTTTCCGGCAGCTCAACGCCCAGCATTCCAAGCTCGCCCATTTCCTTGCGCAGGCTTTTGGGAACAATGCCGTCCTTTTCACGCTGCTGATAGAAGGGCGCCAGTTTTTCCGCGCCAAAGCGGCTAACAGTTTCCTGAAAGGCCCGCTGTTCTGACGACAATGAAAAATCCATGTGTGCTTCCTTCTGTCTTCGCAGTTCTTATTTCACAAATTTGCGGAAGTCAGGCTTGCGCTTGGCGTTGAGGGCGCTGACGCCTTCGCGGGATTCATCGGAATCATAATACATTTTCAACGCTACAAAACCCTGATTGCCAATGCCGCGAATATTTTCGCTGTCCGCATTGAATGAGCGTTTGGCGATGGTAAGTGCTGTCGGGCTTTTCTCCATGATTTCGTCGCACCATTTCTGGACTTCTTCATCCAGTTGCGCGTCCGGCACACAGATATTGGCCAGCCCCATGGCGACCGCTTCCTGACCGCTGTAACGCCGGCACATGTACCAGATTTCGCGGGCTTTTTTCTCGCCCACCACGCGCGCCAGATAGGCGGTGCCATAGCCGGGATCGACCGATCCCATTTTCGGGCCGACCTGGCCAAAAATGGCGCTTTCCGAACAGATGGTCATGTCGCAGAGCACACCCAGCACATTACCGCCGCCGATGGAATAGCCCTGCACGCGGGCGATAACGGGTTTGGGGACATCGCGGATGGCGGCGTGCAATTCTTCGACCGGCATGCCGATCATGCCACGGCCATCATAATTGCCGTCATGCACGGACTGATCGCCGCCGGTGCAGAACGCCTTCGCGCCCACGCCGCCCAGCACGATGACGCCAATATCCTTGTCATAACCAGCCTTGTTGAAGGCGTGGATCAGCTCTTCCACGGTCTGGCCGCGAAAGGCGTTATACACATCCGGGCGGTTGATCAGAATCCAGGCTGCACCATTGCGTACTTCGTAAATAATATCCTTGTAAACCATAGGGATTCTCCGATTATAAGCGGCCATTCGGGGCGGGCCAGGATTTTCTAATACTAATTAGATTTAGGGGTTGATTGCAAGCTTCATGTGTGGACACAATCAGTAATGTTGAAATCAGATCGTACACGCCAGCGCATTCTGGACACTGCAGCGCAGGAGTTTCGTCAGCGCGGTTATGCAGGCACCAAGGTAAATGACATTGCCCAGGCGGCCAGTATGCGCGCGGCAAGCATATATTATTATTTCGAATCAAAGGATCAATTATTCGAAGAAGTGCTCGAAATCGGCCTGAGGCTGGTTTTTGACGCCGTGCGCAAGGCTGTGGACGCAGTGCCGGCGGCGTGCGGGCATCGCGCCCGGCTGCTGGCGGCCATGGAGGCGCATCTGGCCATGCTGCATGAATATGGGGATTATTCATCGGCCAATATCCGGAATTTCGGTCAGACCCCGATGGAAATACAGGAAAGGCAGATGGCGTTGCGCAATGCCTATGGCGAATATTGGCGGGAGCTGTTAACCGCCGCGCAGGATGCAGGAGCGGTGCGCCCCGAGGTAAATCTGTCATTGCTGCGCATGTATCTGTTTGGCGCAATGAACTGGACCCTGGAATGGGTAAAGCCCGGCAAAATGAACGCGCGCGAACTGGCGCGCGAACTGTGCGACACCCTGTTTCAGGAAGGATAGAGCGCCCGCGGCTTAATGTCAGAAATTATCTCCGGCGAGCTGGATGATGTCTGCGCGGCTGGCTTGCAAGGGGCCATGAACGGTCAGTTTCAGCGCAGCGGCGATACCCGCGAGCTTGGCCGCCTGCGCCGCCGGTTTGCCCGCGATAACACAGGCCAGATAGGCCGCCAGAAAGGTGTCGCCGCAGCCGGTTGTATCTACTACCGGCCATTCCCCATGTCCGGCCCCATGTCCGGCCGGCCTCCAGGCGGGCTGGCGGATGAGAGCGCCACGATGGCACACAATGGCGCCGGTCTCGCCCAGCGTGACAATGGCGTGATCCACGCCGCGCCCGCACAGAATACGGGCCGCCATTTCGGGGTTGCCTTGACCGGTGATCAGTTCCGCTTCCGCCATATCCACTTTCAGAATATCAATCAATGGCAGGATTTCATACCGGTCCGGCCAGCCAGCGGGCGTGACCGCCCCGCCCTTAACGCAGCGCAGCAGGCCTTGCGCATCAAGCGCGATGCGATGTGATTTGCGATCTGCAAAATGCCGGATCAGCGCCGTTGAAATATCGTCTTGCAGCAGCGGCCCGAAATAAATCCATTGTGTGGTGACGGCGGAAAGATCGGCAATGACAAAGGGGCCGGCCTGCGAGGCGGACTGTTGCCTGCGATCATCCGTACCCGGACCATAAAGGTTGGTGAACCGGGTGGTGTGCGCAGATGTCATTGCGGTAACGGATGCGCCTGCCTTACGCAAGGGCGATAGCAGTTCCGCCTCGTCCGCTTTTGCCAGCCGCGTAAAAATCTCCACAGGCACATCCAGCGCGCGCAGGGCCATGCCGGCATAGAATATGGCGCCCCCCGGCTGCTGGCGCTCAGCCCGGCCCGGCAGGCGCACATAATCCCGGCTGACCGGGCCGATCAGGGTGACGCCATCCAGCATCATCCGGAGGCGGGTTCCGGAAAGGGCAGCTGCTGTCCCTCCGGCAGCCCCACCTGAAAGCAGTTCAGCGTCATGCACACCAGAGTGTAATAGCCCATCAGGCAGACCAGATCGACCAGCCCCTGTTTGCCCGCCAGCGCCTCCATTGCTGCATAGGTTTTTTCGCTGACCCGGCTGGTCTCAAGTAATTCGCGCGCGAAGTGATAGGTCTGCGCTTCTTCCGGTCTGTCGAACCGGGGCTCCGTGCCGGTGCGGATCGCCTCGATGGCTGCATCGGAAACCCCCGCCAGCCGTGCCAGCCGCGCATGCGCCCAGAACTCGAATTGCGACGACCAGTGCTTGCCCACCATCAGCACGGCGATTTCAAGCAGATTGTTGGGCAGGGAATTGGAAAAACGTAACGCCGCGCCTAGTTCCTGCACCAGATTTCCGATTTGGGGGCTGTACATCCAGGCGTTGAAGGGGCCGGGCAGGCCTTGCGGGGCGTCCTGGCTGACCCCGATCGCGGCAGCGCCGGTTTTCATGCGCGCCCCCTGTGTGATCGCATCGAATATTTTGCGCTGAGCAGGCGTTAATATTTCCGGCACAAGCTGGGGCAATCGTGTCATTTTTTCCTCCCGGGTTGCGTTAAGCCATAGTGAAGCCTGCCAGACCCTGTTCGTATCAGATGCTATCGCCATTGCCGATACCATCTGATCCGTAACATAGGAGCGATATGAAATTTTAGAGAGTAATTTTACCTGTATTGATTGAACCCGGTGGTTCGATAATAAATAGGAATTGCTTCAGGTGACCCAGGCAATTTCTGTCTTTATGGGGTGCCTTAGCGGAATATTGGGGACGTTTATCTGTTTTTTAAGTATCCTGGCTAGATTACGGAAGTCTGGGAACCGGATCAGTTTGCAGGCAGTGCAGGCCGGCGCATTGAATAGAGTCTGCCCCGGAGAAGTACAATATAAGTACAATATAAATGGATAAAACATGTATTTAGCGAACATTCATAACTTTAGAACTGTCGCCATCCTTGGTATTGTTGGCGCCCATTCCCTGCATAATTTTGACTGGGGTAATGACGTAATATTATTTAGAAGTTTTGATACTTTATTCAATGAATCATCCATCTGGTTTTTCTTTATTGCAGGATTTCTTTTTCAATATTTATCCAAAAAATTTAATGCAAAAGATTATTACATCACAAAAATAAAAAATGTCATTACGCCTTATTTGATTTTATCCGTGCCGGCACTGATTGGTTCGCTTACATTTGTGGACCAGGAAATGCCTGCCGGTTTTGAAGACAAGCACATTGTCATGCAGATTTTTCTGTTTCTGATCACCGGCAAGCATCTGGCGCCATTCTGGTTTGTGCCGACCATTTCAATTATTTACGTCTTTGCGCCGCTGTTGATCAAAGCGGACCGGGCCAAATGGCCCTATTACGCGTTGCCGCCTTTGCTGTTGATGTCGGCGATGCTGGGGCGTGACGGGTTTTTGGACATCACCCATCTCGGCGGCTATTTTTCACCTGTCAGCAAGGTGATTTATTTGTTTCCGATCTATTTTCTCGGCATGTTCTGTTCGCAATTCAAGGACAGCGTCTCGCGCTATGTCATTGCCTGGCATTGGCCTTTGCTCGCAGTGGCGCTGGCGGCTTTCTGGGCTGAAGTCATGCTGCCCGATGCGCCAATAGAGTATATTTTTGTCTTCAAGGCGATCACCGCCCTGCTTCTGGTCTATTATCTGGATATTTTCGGCAAGGATATGCTGGCCAGGATTTCCTATGTTGGCACGGCGAGTTTCGGCATTTTCTTTGTGCATGGATATTTTCTTCAGATCGTCAAGATGGGAAAGAATTATTTGACCGGTACGCAATTTTTCCCGGGTCATGTGCTGACCCTGCTGATCTTCATTGCCGCTATCACGGCCATAAGCTGTCTGACTTTATGGATTGCGCAAAAGATATTCGGGAAAAACAGCCGCCTCGTGGTTGGCGTTTAGGCCGCGATTTTGGCAGTTTTATCTTCGGACAGTTGTGCGAAAGGCTTGCACATTCTCCCATAGCCTGAGAGCATGGCGTCACGGCTTGCAGGATGGCAGACAATTGGGAGGACCGGTCATGACCAGTGGCGTTCTTCGTACCAATCCAGGCCCGCGCGCGATTGCGCTGGTTGGCCCTTATCTTTCGGGAAAAACGACGTTACTTGAGAGTATTCTGCATATTTGCGGCGCTACCGTCAGGAAGGGCAGCGTTGCGGAAGGCAGCGCCGTTGGCGATAGCGCAGCCGAAGCGCGCGCCCACAAAATGAGTGTCGAGGCCAATTTCGCCACGTGCCAGTATCTGGGCGATCAGTTCACCTTCGTGGATTGTCCCGGCTCCATTGAATTCATACAGGATAGCCTGAATGCCGCCATCGGCATTGATGCGGCCATTATTGTCTGTGAGCCGGAAGCCGGTAAGCTGCTGGCGCTGCAACCCTATATGCGCTATCTGCAAAGCCGCAAAATCCCCCATTTCCTGTTCGTCAATAAGATTGATCAGGCCAAGGGGCAGGTGCGCGATATGCTTGCCGCGCTGCAACCGGCAAGCAGCGTACCGCTAGTGTTGCGTCAGGTGCCGATCTGGAACGATGGTATTGTTTCGGGCTTTGTTGATCTGGCGCTGGAGCGCGCCTATGTGTATCGCGAACATGCCCCCGCTGAAATAATTGAAATGCCTGGCGGCATACAAGACCGCGCCCATGCTGCGCGCTATGATCTGCTGGAGCGGCTGGCGGATTATGACGATAAGCTGATGGAAGACCTGCTGTCCGATATCGCGCCGGCCAGGGACGAGGTGTTCGGCAATCTCAGCCGGGATTTCGCCAATGCGCAGATTGTTCCGGTGCTGCTGGGATCGGCGCAACATGATAATGGGGTGCGGCGCCTGCTGAAAGCCCTGCGCCATGAGGTGCCGGGCGTTACCCAGACGGCGCAGCGCCAAAATCTTCCTGCCGGAAGCGGGGCCGTGTGCCAGATTCTTAAAACCTTTCATACGGCGCATGGCGGAAAATTGTCGATGGCGCGGGTTCTGAACGGAAGTCTGCGTGATGGCGACACGGTATATTCGGCAAATGCTGAACCATCCCGGCTGGCCGGCCTGTTTCATATGATGGGGCATCAGGCCGTCAAATGTGCAGTTGCAGGGGCGGGCGAGCTGGTGGCCCTTGGCCGGCTTGAACATGTCAATACCGGTGACACGATTGGAACGGTTAAAGGCGCGGTGCCGCAACTGGAGCGCGGCGGCCAGCTCAACCCCGTATTCAGCCTTGCGGTGGCGGTGGCCGATCATAAGGATGAAGTGAAGCTGACAGGCGCCATTAACAGGATCAGCGAAGAAGACCCGTCCCTTCGGCTATCGCATGAAACGGACACGCATGAAATCCTGCTGCATGGCCAGGGCGAAATGCATCTGGCAATCGCGGTCGAAAGGCTGCGCAACCGGTTTGGCCTTGCGGTGCAAACCAGTGTGCCGCGCGTGCCCTATTGTGAGACGATCCGCAAATCCGCTACCCAAAGGGGGCGTCACAAGCGCCAGTCCGGAGGGCATGGGCAGTTTGGCGATGTGGTACTGGAAATTTCACCGCTGCCACGAGGATCGGGTTTCGTTTTTGAAGACAGAATTACCGGCGGCGTGGTGCCGCGTAATTTCATTCCCGGCGTGGAGGCGGGCGTGCGCGATTATCTGAAGCGCGGACCCCTTGGGTTCCCGCTGGTGGATATTGCGGTGGCGCTGATTGACGGCTCCTATCACACGGTCGATTCCTCCGAGCAGGCCTTTCGCACCGCCGGCCGCATCGCCATGCAGGAAGCAGTGCCCAATTGCGCGCCGGTCCTGCTGGAGCCGATTGTGCTTGTCGAAATCTTCGTGCCCAATGTGGCTACCGCCAGGGTCAATGGGATCGTTTCGTCACGGCGCGGCCATATATTGGGCTTTGATACGCGCGAGGGCTGGCCCGGCTGGGACCGCATATCAGCCCAGTTGCCGCAGGCGGAACTGCATGATCTGATTATCGAATTGCGCTCGGCCAGTCAGGGGGTTGGCGCCTATAACTGGCAGTTTGATCATTTGCAGGAATTGACCGGACGGCTGGCGGATGAGGTGGTGGCCAGCAACAATAATAAGGCGGCATGAAATCAGCCCATGAAATCAGCCAATGTAACCTTTGGCGCGATCCGCGCGAATCCATGTGAAATGGCCTATAACGAACCGCTATATTGTCAAAGGGGACAGAATGCTGATCAAGCGCAGGCAGGGATGGGAAATTCCCGAAAGACAGGTGACACCGGAGCATATATTTGCCAACCGGCGTCAGTTCATGCAGGGCGCGATTGGCGCGGCCCTGAGCGCTGGACTTGGCATTGGCGGGGGCAGTGGCGGTGCATTTGCCGCAGATGCGGGCGATCCGACGGCAGATCTGTATCCGGCAACAGCCAATGCGCTTTATGGCCCAATTGACCGGCCGGTGACAGCCGAAAAGCTGAGTTCGACCTATAATAATTTTTATGAATTTGCCTCGCACAAGCAGATCTGGGAGGCGGCGCAGGCGCTGCCTATCCGGCCCTGGGAGGTGCGTATTGACGGGCTGGTGCGCAAACCGCAAACGCTGGATATTGATACGCTGATCCGCAAAATGCCGCTGGAGGAACGTATCTACCGGCATCGCTGCGTAGAACGCTGGTCGATGGTCGTGCCCTGGACCGGGTTTCCGCTGGCGGAAATTCTGAAACTGGCTGATCCGGAACCCGAAGCCCGCTATGTGCGGATGGAAACATTTCAGAATCCGGATATCGCCAGCGGGCAGCAGCAATTCTGGTATCCCTGGCCCTATCAGGAAGCGGTTACTGTGGAAGAAGCGCAGAATGACCTGGCATTCTTGGTCACAGGGGCTTATGGAAAGCCGCTGGCCAAGCAGTTTGGCGCGCCGCTGCGGCTGGCCCTGCCGTGGAAATATGGCTTCAAGTCGATCAAATCCATTGTGCGTTTCACGTTGACGGATACGCGCCCGGTCAGTTTCTGGGAAAAGACCAATGCCGATGAATATGGCTTTTGGGCCAATGTCAATCCGGAGGTGGATCATCCGCGCTGGAGCCAGGCCGTTGAAGAACCTTTGGGAACACGCAGCACTGTGCCCACGCTGCTGTATAACGGCTATGGCGAACAGGTGGCGAGGCTGTACAGGAATATGAACGGGCAGAAACTTTTCATGTGATGACAGCGCTTCCGCAACGGCCCGAACTGGTGATTTTTGATTGCGATGGCGTATTGGTGGACTCTGAGCCGGTCGCCAATGCGATATTGGCGCGCGCCATTACCCGGCTGGGCTATCCGGTCTCTGTCGCGGATACGCGCGCGGCATTTGTTGGCCTGTCCATGGCGCAGATCATCCCGCAAGTGCAGCACTGGATCGGGCGGCCTGTGCCGGAGGATTGGCGCGCCAATCTGCAGGCCGAAACCTATCAGGCTTTCCGGCAGGATTTGAGTGCAGTTCCCGGCGTGCGTGCGGTGGTGGCGCAGATCCAGGCCGCCAAAATTGCGCTATGCGTGGCTTCTTCCGGCTCGCCGGACAAGATGGAACTGACACTGGGCCTGACCAGGCTGCGTGATTTTTTCGGTGCGAATCTTTTCTCCAGCACCATGGTAACGCGCGGCAAGCCGCACCCGGATCTATTTCTGCACGCGGCCGCCCAAATGGGGATCGCGCCCAATCGCGCTGTAGTCATTGAGGATAGCGTACCAGGGGTGATGGGGGCAAAGGCCGCTGGTATGCATGTGTTCGCCTATACGGGTGATCCGGAGAGCGACTTAACAGGACTCGTCGCCGCTGGCGGCCATATTTTCACGGATATGGCCCAACTGCCTGGTCTTCTTGGCCTTCAAGGCCAAATGGGAGGCTGAGGGGGGTCAATATGCACTTGGGGGCTGCATATTGACCCCTGCGTACCTGTTACAGCGCGCAAGCAATTGCGGGACGAAGCAATTGCCTAGTAAGAATTGCGCATTGAATAGAAAAAGTCCAGAAAATTAATTCAAGTATTTGTTGGTTACAGGCCATTACCGGGTGGTGTGGCATAGGCGGCTAAGTTGCCGTTAAAGTGCTGATCTGATGGAAAAATGCCTGTATTGCATGTTTGATTTAGGGGCTTGGTATAGTATATGGGGGGCAGTGTAGGTTGCCCTGAGATCAGGAAACTGGACGGGGCTGTTCAGGTTTATTGGAGCGAAGAAAATGGCGGCAGCGCAGCATGAGCATGGAAAAATGGATATTTCGTCACACCGTGAGATGTGGACGACATTTATCTCGCTCACGAAATGGACCACGGCTATCGTGATTGTGATCGTGGCCCTGATGGCGGCTTTTCTAACCTGAAATACTTCATATGCAGCGGGCCTGGGCCAGGACGCCTGGCTATTGGATTTTAAGCCCATGAAACTAGCCATCCTGCGCGAACATCAAGCGCATGAGACGCGGGTTGCGGCATCGCCGGAAAGCGTTAAAAAGCTGGTGGCGTTGGGGCTTGATGTCAGTGTGGAGCGCGGCGCGGGCGCGAAGGCCTTCATGACTGACATGCAGTTTGCGCAAGCGGGCGCCAGACTCGCAGATACCGCGCAAGCGGCGCTGGATGGGGCGGATATTATTTTCACGGTAAATCGTCCGTCGGCGGATTATCTTGTGTTTATCAAGCCCGGCGCCACCTTGATAGGAATGTTGTCGCCCTATCAGGACAGAGCGGGGATTGTCGCTTATGCGGCGCGCAATATTGACGCCTTCGCTATGGAGCTGATGCCGCGAATCACGCGCGCCCAATCCATGGATGTGCTTTCGTCGCAATCCAATCTTGCCGGATACCGCGCAGTCCTGGAGGCCTGTTATGTCTATAGCCGGGCCATGCCTATGATGATGACACCGGGGGGCACGATTGCGCCGGCCCGCGTCATGGTCATGGGCGCTGGCGTTGCGGGCTTGCAGGCCATCGCAACGGCAAGGCGGCTGGGCGCAATCGTAAGCGCCACTGATGTCCGTCTGGCGGCCAAGGAACAGGTGGAAAGCCTGGGCGGAAAATTTGTCATGACAGATAGCAAAGCCATGGCGGATGCCGAAACCGCAGGCGGTTACGCCCGTGAAATGAGTGAAGAGTTCAAGCGCAAACAGGCCGTGCTGATTGCCGAAACGCTGGCCAAACAGGATATCGCCATTTGCACGGCGCTTATTCCGGGGCGCCCGGCCCCGGTGCTGATCACGGAGGAAATGGTACGCAGCATGCGGCCGGGTTCCGTCATTGTCGATCTGGCGGCGGAGCAGGGCGGGAATTGCAGCCTGAGCAAGGCCGGGGAATGCGTCGATATTGGCGGCGTCAGCATTATCGGTTACCGCAATATGCCGGGGCGTCTTGCTTCGGATGCCTCGTCGCTCTATGCCAGAAATCTGCTGAACTTCCTGAGCCCGCATATAGGCGCGCAGGGGGAGATGAATATTGACTGGCAGGACGAAATCATAATTGGCACAGCGCTGACCCGGGATGGCAAGGTCGTTCATGCATCCTTGCAGGCGGAAGTGGCGTGACAGCATTGCGGAGGCGATAAGATTTCATGGAAGTTGATCCCTTTATTTTCCGCCTGTCCATTTTCGCGCTGGCGATCTTTGTCGGCTATTTTGTGGTATGGAGCGTGACGCCCGCACTGCACACACCGCTGATGGCCGTTACCAACGCCATCTCTTCGGTCATTGTCGTCGGGGCATTGCTGGCGGTGGGCGCGAGCATGGCGGATGCGCCTGCGGACAGCGGAATAGTTTCCAAGGGCATGGGCTTTGTCGCGCTTATTCTTGCCTCGGTGAATATTTTTGGCGGTTTTCTGGTTACGCACCGCATGCTGGGCATGTACAGAAAGAAACAAAAAACAGAGTGACTCCTTTTTAGGAAAAGCGTGTGAACCCAAACCTTGCCGCATTGGCCTATCTCGCATCGGGGATTTTATTTATCCTGGCGCTACGCGGGCTGTCTTCGCCCGAAACATCACGCCGGGGCAATCAGTCCGGCATGCTGGGCATGGCGATAGCGGTGGGCACAACGCTTTCGCTTTTGGGAAGCAATGACGCGCTGAGCTGGGGGCTGATCGCGGGGGGATTGGCTATTGGCGGCGGCGCGGGCGCGCTGATTGCGCAGCGCATTCCGATGACGGCAATGCCGCAACTGGTGGCGGCGTTTCACAGCCTTGTCGGCCTCGCGGCGGTGCTGGTGGCGGCGTCGGCGCTTTATACGCCGCAGGCTTTCGGGCTGGGCGTCCCCGGCGGCATCAGGGGGGCGAGCCTGATTGAGATGGCGCTGGGAACAGCCATCGGCGCGATGACTTTTACCGGATCGCTGGTGGCGTTTGCCAAGCTGCATGAGCTGATTTCGGGCACGCCTGTAATTTTCCGGGGGCAGCATGCGCTTAATGCGCTGCTGGGTCTTGCGCTGATCGGGCTGGCGGTGGTTTTTTACATGAGTGAATCGCATGCCGCCTTCTGGGGCTTGACGCTGCTGGCGCTGATATTGGGGGTGACGCTGATCATCCCCATTGGCGGGGCGGATATGCCGGTAGTTGTGTCGATGCTGAATTCCTATTCCGGCTGGGCGGCGGCGGGCATAGGCTTTACGCTGGAGAATAGCGCGCTGATCATCACCGGGGCGCTGGTCGGATCAAGCGGCGCCATTCTCTCCTATATCATGTGCAAGGGCATGAACCGGTCATTCTTCAGCGTCATTCTGGGGGGCTTTGGCGCAACCAATGCTGTTGCGTCAGGTGTTGCCGAGACACGCCCGGTCAAACGCGGCAGCGCTGAAGACGCCGCCTTCATACTGCGCAATGCAGGATCGGCGATTATCGTGCCCGGCTATGGCATGGCGGTGGCGCAGGCGCAGCATGCCCTGCGGGAAATGGCCGATATTTTGAAACGCAACGGTGTCAAAATATCCTATGCCATTCACCCCGTGGCGGGACGCATGCCGGGGCACATGAATGTGCTGCTGGCCGAAGCCAATGTGTCCTATGACGATGTCTATGAACTTGAGGATATCAACAGCCAATTCCCTGCGGCGGATGTGGCTTTTGTCATTGGCGCCAATGATGTGACCAACCCGGCGGCGAAAACCGACCGGACCAGCGCCATTTATGGCATGCCAATTCTGGATGTGGAAAAAGCCCGCACAGTGCTGTTCGTCAAGCGCGGCATGGGCTCGGGTTATGCAGGTGTCGAGAATGAATTATTCTTTCGCGATAACACCATGATGCTGTTTGCAGACGCCAAGAAAATGGTCGAAGACATTGTCAAGGCGTTGCAGCATTAAACATCCATATTTACCCGGGCATGGCGAAAGGCCATAATACTGGCATGACGATCAGGAAAATCGCGCGCATGGGGCATCCGGTATTGCGCAAACCGGCTGTGCCCGTAACCGATCCGCTGGACCCGGAGGTTCAGCGGTTGATTGACGATATGATTGAAACCATGATCGACGCCAATGGCGCGGGACTGGCCGCGCCGCAGGTGTATCAATCCCTGCGCCTGGTAGTTTTTCAGGCCCCCGGCGAACGCAGCGATGCGCCCGGTGATGATATGGATGAAGAAGCATTTGATCATACCGCGCCGCTTAGCGTGCTGATCAATCCGGTCATTGAAATTCTGGGGCCCGATATGCAGACCGGATGGGAAGGATGCCTGTCGGTTCCGGGATTGCGCGGCGCTGTGGCGCGGCACAGCCATATACGCTATTCCGGGCTGGACCGGACGGGCAGGCCGGTTTCGCGTGTGGCGCGCGGATTCCACGCGCGCGTTGTGCAGCATGAATGTGACCATCTGGACGGCATTCTGTATCCGCAGCGCATGCAGGATCTCAGCCTGTTGCTGTTCGAAACCGAGATAGCCCATTTTCTTGCGGCGCAGCGGGACGCAGGCGGCGCATGAGCGGCATTGAAACCCCGTCACAGGATAATCAGCCCACAGATTATCTTGCGTCTGTTCGAGACGCAATTCTCGAGGCCGCCCTTCCGGATGTTCCATTTGATGGATGGTCGCAGCACTGCTTTCAAAAGGCGGTCAACACGGCCGGGGTGGATGCCGGGCTGGCCTTGCTGGCGTTTCCCGATGGGGTGATGGGGTTTCTGGATGCTTTCTGGAAAAAACAGGATGCGGCGCTTGCCCATGAAATATCCCGGCGGGGATTGCATCAGGGCAGGATTTCGCAGCGCATTGGCGAATCCCTGAAAATCTATCTTGCCCTGCTGCGCCCGCATCGTGAAGCGGTGCGCCGGGCATTGGCGCTTCAGGCGCTGCCCATGCATGCGCCCGGCGCGCTGGCCTGTCTGTACCGTACCGTGGATGTCATTTGGCGATCCATAGGCGATCAGTCTACGGATTTTAATTTTTATTCCAAACGGGCCGTCCTGGCCGTAATCATGACATCTGTGGTTACGCATTGGCTTAGCGATGACGGCGATGACACGCTGGTAATGGATGCGTTTATTGCGCGGCGCGTGGAAAATGTGCTGGCCTTTGAAAAAATCAAGGCACGCGCGGGCCGGCTGGCGCAAAATCTTCCCTCTCTGGCGCCATTGCTGGGGCGGATTGCTGGGCGTATAACCGGGGCCCGCTAGCGGCCTCTGAGCAAAAGTCATGCAGGCAGAAGAGATAGACTATCTCGATCCCATTCAGGCATATGCGCCATGGGCCGGGCAGGCATGGTCGCTGCTGCTGGATTCAGCGCTGCTGGACGGGGCGCGCGGGCGTTACAGCTATATATGTGTGGCGCCGTATCAAACGCTGCTGGCCAGAGACGGAGAATTATTTCTGGATGGGCGCGTGCTGGACGGCGATCCATTTGCCCGGCTGGAGGAATTACTGGCGCGCACCGTGTTGCCGCATCTGGCAGGCTTACCCCCGTTTCAAGGCGGTGCGGCGGGATTTCTTGGCTATGAATTGGGGCGGTTTCTGGAAAATGTTCCGGTCACAGGCGCGGATGATATGCATCTGCCGGATCTTGCGCTGGGTTTTTATGATCAGATCATTGCATTTGATGTCAGTGCGCGCCGTGCCTGGATTGTCGCGCGCGATGCGGGCGCAAATGATGGGCTGCAACGTCTTGCAAGGTTGCGCGCCGCTATCACGGCAGCGCGGGCAGCGCCTTTGGCGCCGGTGCGGGCGGGCGATGCGCATGACATCTGGAATCCTGCCGGCTGGACGGTAAATTTTTCGCGCGCTGCGTATGAAAAAACCATCCGGCGCGTTATGGAATATATTCTGGAGGGGGACATATTCCAGGCTAATATCGCGCAGCGTTTCGCTATTGCGCTTGATAGGGATTTCAACCGCTTTGAATTTTACCGGCGCTTGCGTGAGGTCAATGCAGCGCCCTTTGCCGCTTTTATGCAGATGGGGGAATTTGCCCTGGCTTCCGCGTCGCCCGAAATTTTTTTAAAGCTTTCGGACGGGAAGGTGGAGACGCGCCCGGTTAAAGGCACACGCCCGCGCGGCGCAACGCCGCAACAGGACCAGGCGCTGGCGCAGGAGTTAATTTCAAGCGCTAAAGACCGGGCAGAAAATGTGATGATTGTGGATTTGCTGCGCAATGATCTGAGCCGTGTCTGCCGGGATGGCAGTATCGCAGTCCCTGTATTATGTGATCTGGAAAGCTATGCTTCGGTGCATCATCTGGTGTCTGCTGTCACTGGCGATTTGCGTCCTGGTTTGGGTCCGGTAGATGTGCTGCGGGCGGCTTTTCCCGGCGGCTCGATAACCGGCGCGCCAAAAATTCGCGCGATGGAGGTGATTGCTGAGCTGGAACCGCACCGGCGCGGCCCCTATTGCGGCAGCATTGGATATATAGGTTTTGACGCCAGCATGATGATGAATATTGCGATCCGTACCGTTGTCATGAATGCGCAGCAGGCGGTATTTCACGCAGGCGGCGGTATTGTGACGGACTCCGTACCGGCGGCAGAATATGCGGAATGCCTTGCCAAGGCGCGCGCGATTTTTACCGCCTTTGGATTGCCGTTTCCCGGGCATGAAGTTCAATGATTTTACTCATCGATAATTATGACAGCTTTGTTCACAATCTGGCCCGCTATGCCGGCGAGCTTGGCTATCAGCGCAGCGTGGTTCGCAATGACGCGATCAGTGTTGCGGCCATTGCGGCCCTGAACCCCGAGGCTATCATATTGTCGCCAGGGCCATGCGGTCCGGATCAGGCCGGATGTTCGCTGGATGTGGTGCGTAAGCTTGGGGCCGCGATTCCCGTTCTGGGCGTTTGTCTGGGGCATCAGGTGATTGCACAGGCCTTTGGCGCAACGGTACGCCGCGCCCGTCAGGCGCGTCACGGCAAGGCGTCGCCCGTCACGCATGACGGGACCGGTCTGTTTGAGGGATTGCCGAATCCGCTGCTGGCGGGCCGGTATCATTCGCTGTCGGTTGATCTGGATGTGAAGGGGCCGCTCAGGGTTACAGCAAGGGCGGATGATGGTGAGATCATGGGCCTGGCGCATCAGAGCTTGCCCTTATATGGCGTGCAGTTTCATCCTGAATCGGTTTTGACGCCAAGCGGGCATGATCTGCTTGAAAATTTTATGCGCCTCGCTGCACGCTGGAATCATACTGAAAGGCAGGCTGAAAAATGATCTGTTGCCTGAATGGTCAAATGTGCCCGGTTGGGGATGCGCGCATTGATCCGCAGGATCGCGGGTTTTTGCTGGGTGACGGTATTTTTGAAACGCTGCTGGCGGTGGATGGCAGTGTGCAGCGCGCCCAGGGCCATCTGGCGCGGCTGTTCGGGTCCGCCGCGCGATTGGGCCTGTCCGTGCCATTTCCAAAAATTGAAATCATGGCGATGATGATGCGGGTTTTGCGGGAAAACAGGCTGCTGACGGGGCGCGCAGCATTGCGGATAACGCTCACGCGCGGTATTGGCCCGCGCGGTGTGGCTCCGCCGGCTGACGCCGTGCCGACATTTCTGCTTACCGCGGCGCCGCTTGGCCCCGCGCCGCAGACCATGCGCGCCATTATTTCTTCGCATATAAGAAACGAGCATTCAATCAGTACACAGATTAAAAGCCTGAATTATCTTGACAATATTCTGGCGCGCCGGGAAGCCATGCAGAGCGGGGCGGATGAAGCGCTTATGCGCAATAGCGCGGGAAATATTGCCTGTGCAAGCGCTGCAAATATTTTTGCCGTCGCGGATGGCGCGCTATATACTCCATCGCCCGGAGATGGCGCGCTGCCGGGTATCCTGCGTGCGGCGGTGATGGAGGCGGCGGCCGCACAAAACATATTGGTGCATGAGGCGCCGGTTGCGCCTGCTATGCTTGCAACGGCAGCAGAAATTTTCCTGACCAGCGCGCTGATCGGCGTTTGCCCGCTGATTGAAATCTGGGGAATGCCAGCCGGCGGCGGCGTGATGGGCCCTGTTACCCGATTAATCCGGACCCAGACGAATCCCGGATAGCCGGAGAAGCGGCGATATGGCCATTTGTGTAGCGCTCATAGTTCTTGTCGACATCGCCCAGCCTGTAGAGATAATTCACCATCATGCCGTGAGATTGCGTCATGCCCTTGCCGGATGGATCGCCCATCCAGTTCAGCCGCTCAATCCGCGCGCCATTGCTCAGGTGAAAATGCGCAACACTGTCCAGCGCGCGGTTGCCGGCCGGTGCGCGCTCATGAAAAAGATACTGCGCGCAAAGACGCATTAAAGGGGCGCGTAACGCCATGCTTTTTCGCGGATCGTCAGGCCAGCTTTTATCCGCCAGAAGCCCGGCCAGCGCAGCTTCTGCCTGATCCACACCAGCAATGGCGGTCATTTGCAGTGTTTCAGCAACCGGCAGCAGCATGCTGATACGCCCAGACGCGCAGGCCTGCGACAGCCAGGCGGCAAAACCTGGAATGGGTGACAAGGTGGCGAAAGTTTTCAGTTTTGGATACTCCCGCTGTAATTCGCCGACTACCCGCTTGATCAGAAATTCGCCGAAACTGACGCCCGCCAGACCTGCCTGTGCATTGGAGATGGAATAGAAAATGGCGGTGTCGGCGTCTTCCGCGTTCCTTAATGGCGAGGTTTCATCCAGAAGTTTTTGCACATTCGCCGCCATGCCATTGACCAGCGCAACCTCGACAAAGATGAGCGGCTCACCGGGCATGGCGGGATGAAAAAACGCAAAGCAGCGGCGATCGGAATCAAGCCGGTTTTTCAGATCGCTCCAGGAGCGGATTTCGTGCACCGCCTCATAGGCAATCAGTTTTTCCAGCAGTGCGGCAGGCGCATCCCAGCCAATGCTGCGCAATTCCAGAAACCCCGCGTCAAACCAGGAGGCCAGCAAAATGCGCAGTTCCCGCCCCAGCGGCGCCAGGCTGGCGTCGTTGCGCGCCAGCCGTAATAAATCGGCGCGCAGATCGACCAGAAATTTCACGCCTCCTGCAACGCCGTTAAAACGCTTCAATATGCGCAGGCGCGGCGATTCCAGCAGATCGCGCAGGGCTTCTTCTGCTGCGATCAGTGCGTTGCCGGTTGCATGTTCAAGCTCAAGCGCGAGCTGGCGAACCGCCGCATGGTCCACCCCATACTGCGATGCCAGCAGATGCAGAAAGCGCTGGCGCCCGGTGTCGTTCATCATCAGATAGTAACGGCCGATTTCCGCAGCAATCGCGCGCGCCGCCACTTCGCCGCCGCGCGCCGCCAGACATTCGTCGATGCGCGCGCGCAGCCATTTCAAATCATCATCGGGCAGGTTGGGACGAATGGTTCTGGTGATGGCGATACGCGCGGCGCCGGTCAGGTCACGAAACGCACGCGCAATCCGGTTACCCCTGAGGGAAAAAAATCCCGAACGAGAGCCGCTTTCCTGGGCGCCAATCTGATCTGTCATATGCTATTCATTCTATTGCTATTCATTCTTTTTGTGCCGGGGTCAGGCGATAATGTCCGGGTAGATCTGATCCTGGATGCGGGCAATTTCATCACGCAGAAATAGTTTCTTTTTTTTCAACCGTTGCATCTGCAATTGGTCATAGCGCACGGTGTCCTGAAGTGCGTCAATGGCGGCATCCAGGTCCCGATGTTCAAGACGCAATTCCTGTAAACGGATAATCAGGGCTTCCTTATCTTCCATGGGTCAAGAATAGCACAAATTTCTTTTCATATACTGAGCGGCGCAGATTTTTTTTACGCACTCAACTTCCCCATCGCGGCAGCGCCGGGACTTCCAGGTCAAACAGGTCCAGAACCCGCCCCAGATTATGTTCGACCATATCCATCAGATTGGCAGGCCGGGTATAAAAGGCGGGCATCGGTGGGGCGATGATGGCGCCCATCTCCGATAGCTGGGTCATGGTGCGCAAATGCCCTGTATGCAGCGGGGTTTCACGCACCATCAGCACCAGTTTGCGGCGCTCTTTCAGCACAACATCCGCCGCCCGCGTGAGCAAATTTGAGGTTGCGCCGGTTGCGATCTCCGCCATGGTCCGCACCGAACAGGGGGCCACAATCATCCCCATAGTGCGATAAGAACCGCTGGCGATGGGGGCGGCGATGTCGCCAATGCGATAATGGCGGCTGGCCTTGGCGGTAATATCGGATAGTTTGATATCGGTCTCCTCGGCAATGGTCAGCACGCCTGGGCGGCTGATCACCAGATGGGTTTCAATGCCGAGATCATTAAGTATTTCAAGCAGTCTGATGCCAAATATAACCCCAGTTGCGCCACTGATGCCTACAATCATGCGCGGCCTGGGGCGCGCATGGCTGTCCTGGCCTATCCCCGAATGGTGCAGAAGCTCGGTGGTGGAAACGTGCAGAACTCCGGCAAAGGCTTCCGCCCAGTCCAGACGCAAAGGCTGCCTGCCTTGCAGAATGCGGCTTACAACGGCCCGGTCACGGCCAATCGCCTGCGCCAATTGCCCCTGGGTGGCGCCTATTAATTTGAGCCTTTGTTTTATCCATACAGCATTCATGAATTAATTATGATAATATCTCAAATATTGTCAAAATAATTCTGCCTGACTTCGGGCGAAAATCATGCTTCAATAGTCGCTCTGAACCATAACGGAGGATTGGCAATGAGCCTTGAATCACATATTGATGCGCTTCAGAAAGAGCATGACCGCCTGGATGTGCTTATCGCGGCGGAGCTGCGGCGCTCCGGCAGCAATGACCTCGAACTCGCCCAAATGAAACGTGAAAAGCTGCATCTGAAGGACGAAATCGCCCGGCTGACCAGCAGGCTTTACGCGCAAACGGGATAGTTTCCTGTCTGGCTGTCCCTGCCAGTCTGTTCATGCAGCCGCCTGATGCGCTTTGCGGGCAATACAGATCACAAAAGGCGAGGTCAGGCGGTTGGGCCGCAGACCGAACAGGGGCGCCAGTCCCCAGATGGGGGCTGAAAGTGCGATTTTGACCGGCTGCAGGGTGCGGCTGCCCAGCCATCTCTCCAACGCGCCAAATTGTATCACGCCCAGATGCGCCAGCAGAATATAGCGGCTGGAAATCACTTCCAGCCCTGCCGCCTTGTGGGCGCCTGCCAATTGCCCGCATGTCAGGGGCATGTGTTTTTCGTATAGCTGGCGGTCAAAAATCCGCTGCAACAGCCCCAGCGGCCCTGTCATATTGGGTATAAGCGAAAGCATCAATCCGCCCGGTTTGAGATAGGCGGCACAGGCCGATATTGCTGCCGCCGTGTCCGAAAAATGTTCAATCAGGCCGTTGGAAAATACAAAATCAAACTGCGCCATCTGATCCGCAGGCGGATGAAACAAATCGGCCTGCCGGATATCGCCTTCAATGCCCATGCGATCCAGCAAGTCCTGTGCCGCAGCGCAGCCTTGAGGTGAATAGTCGATGCCGGAAACCAAACAGCCATGCGTGCGGTGGAAATAGGCCAGCCAGCGCGATCCGCCACAGCCAAGTTCGATCAGTTTTTTACCCTGGGGTTTTTCTTCCGATAGCGCGCCCGCAAACACAAGGTGCAGATGCCGGTAAGCATAATTGCGTAACCCGCCTTTGTGTGGATTAATGGGGTCAGGCGGACGCCCGGCCATCCACAATCTGTTCCAATATTCCGGCCCGGTAATCGGCTTTGCGTCTGTCATGATTTTGGTTTGGCGGCGACAATAGTAATAATGCCATAATTCTTCCGCATAATCTGCCAGCGTCCGTAAAGCATGGCGGCGCAGCGGTCGATTGCCGCAAACTTGTGGGTCATCGCATAGCGCAGTGTCGCACCCATGCCGCGCGCCTGGCCGGTGCGCTGAAGGTAGAGATGGCGCGATTCCGGCGTGTCCTGCCAGCGCAACACCCTGCCGCGCAGTTTCGCCCAGGCGTAATAAAGAATATTCACCGGCGTCATTTCAAAGATCGCATTGCCGTAAATAATTTTCTGCACTTCAAGACCGGCGCCGGCCAGATAGGCGCGCAAGGTGCTTTCCGTAAAAAAATACAGATGCCGGGGAATGTCCTCATTGAACAATGCGCGCGAGGAGAGCGATTCAAAATTCGTAACCAGAAACGCGAACTGGCCGCCGGGTTTTAGCAGCGCCGCCGCCTTGGCGAAACAGGCGCGCGGATCGTGCACATGTTCCAGCACCGCCCAGGCCGTAATCGCGTCATAACGCGGCGCATCAAACCCCAGCTCCGGCAGGGGCATGCGGTATACGGGAAAATCGTCAATTGCGTTGGCGTTGGGGGAAACTTCAAGCCCCTCCACCTGCCAGCCGCGGTCACGCATAAAGCGCGGAAAATCGCCATTGGCGCAGCCAATATCCAGCAATAGCGGCAATGTCCCATTGGCCTTTGCGGCAGTGGGCGCCAGCAAAGCAGCCTGCGCGGCATAGCGGTTTTGATGCGCGCCGGAATTTTCAAATTCACTAAAAAAACGCGGCGGATAATAATGCGTCATTTCCGCCTGTGCGGGGCGCGGATTT